>Ga0315913_1003495_pt1 | contig 18896 bp, 13 predicted proteins | sample MpolsnodulesMG_FD_207736 | JGI IMG/M metagenome (GOLD analysis project Ga0315913, IMG submission 207736) | Medicago polymorpha root nodule microbial communities from Los Angeles, California, United States - small nodules | ecosystem: Host-associated > Plants > Roots > Nodule | place: USA... | reverse complement strand
TTTGAAGTTTTTTGAATTGGGGCAGAACTGGACCACTTATTATTGGAGGAAATTTTCGTGATTATAGAGTGTAGATTGCAGATTGTGTAATTAGGGTTCCAATTTTATACAATTGGGGAAGAAATAGCTGTTGGGGAAGAAAATAGCCATTTGGAAAGAAAGCCAAAACATTTTCTGCAAATCAATCAATTTAGTCCTTCGAAATGTTTGTTATTATCGGCCAAATTAGTCCATGCCTACGTGGCGTCTGATATGTGAGAGGTTAACGGCCACGTCAGCCACGTTAACGCTCCGTTTGAATAGAATGACTAACTTGATTGACATTTAACAAATTGAGGGATTAAATTGATATTTCGCATAATTGAGGGACGAAGTTGGCCAACCCGTGAAAATTCAGGGACGAAGTTGATGATTCACTCTTTATTAAAATAAAACAGAAAGTCAACACTTATTAATACATTCATGATGTACGGTTTATTTATTCATCATATTATTTACTTTACCTTTTTCAAATGAGAAATAAATGATATTTGTACAATCATTCGTGGATTGATTTTGATGGTGCGGATGATTACAAATTATTTTCACCAGTTTATTTATTACACAAGTGATTTGAAATTGCAGCGGTCTTTTCTTCAGTTGATTTGGTTACTGTGTGTTTGGATTGTGCACAATGAGCGCAACAAAACAACAGATTATTTAAGCAAAAAGAACATACTATGCTTCAGTTATTAGAAAATGTTAAGTCTTATTGTTTATGGTGGCTTCAAGCTAAGAAAGTTCGTTTTGTATTTGGGACTCATATGTGGTGGTCGAACCCCTTCGTATGTTTGGGTATCGACTGGTTTATATTTATATTCAGATGTTGACTTTGTAAATTCTTTGTGGTGTGCTGAAGAGATTGCTTGACAATGTTAATATATATCATTTTTGCTCGTTAAAAAAAATAATTTGCCAACAAAGAAGAGAGATAAATTTATCCAGGAATTCACATTTCTTCGGCCATAACATATCAAATGTATGCACTGCACATCGGTAGCTGAAATTTCTGCAGTAAAAGGTGCCTCTTGGAATTGCATTTCGCTATTTTACATATACCTTTGATTTTGTTTTCCCATTATGGGTGTAGTGTTTTCAAACTCTAACAAAAGTGATTTATAGGATATTTACACATTATGAAACAAATTTCATCTTGGACGCTGTACTCATACCGGCAATTATAATCAAGGATTATTTTATCAACCATCATCTATTTCAGAGATAACCTCTGACACATTTTTCAAATATAAAAAAGTTAAGTATCCTCCGCCAAACGAAAAAGTGAATTAAACAGGATCCTTTTGTACAAAATAACATGCTCAGATATTTATAAATTTAGTATTATAAATTAATTACAGCATGCATCTATGTATGTGTATACATGTGAATTTATTTGAAAATGAAATTAGTTATTTTATTTTTCAAAGCTTCACATATAAGAAATTGGCATTAGATTTAGTCAAATTGTGGATTCATTTTATTTGCTTTCCCTCCAAAAATATATTAGGTAAAATATAAGCTATTGAGTTTGATTCACTTAACAATGTTTTTTTTTTTAATAATAATATTGGTACAAAATTTTTACCACCATTTAACAGGAAGCAAACCTCCGACTATTAAGAGGTTAAATCTCACATTATGCTTTTATTTTCTTTCTCTCTCTAATGTATTGATTTTTGTATCAATACATCATTTTCTTTGTAAATTATGATTGTCACGTAAGTTGTCATTGGCATGGTTGTTCAAATAATACAACTCTTTTGCAATACATATTTATATTACACTTATGAAACATATCAAGAATTATTTGCTATTAGCAACAGGTTATGAGATGGCTATTTTGCTTAAGTTACATATGTTTATGTTTTTAGGCATCAAACCGTGAATGATATGCAACACAAATACTTCTTGTTCAATACTTCTTGATCAAGTAACTTATTATGATTAATGTTATTTAAACTGCATTTAGAGTTAAATGAGTTGAAGGACCCAAATTAAACTCCGTTGAAAGAAAAAAATATATTAATTGAACAACTTATTATTAATATTGACCGTTAAAAAAACAGTATGGGAATGATCGTTCCCAAGGACTTGCAACTCTATATACCTTGGAACTTGGAAGAAATTAACTTTGAAATTAAAAGTGAGCTTTATATAGTAGAAACTCTATAAATTAATAATGTTAGGACCGGAGAAATTTATTAATTTAGAGAGTTATTAATTTATCGATAAATTAATAATTATTAATTTAAAGAGTTTTTAAGTAATTATATAGTACATACCGAACAAAAATGCAAATTAGTCTATGCCTCTTCGAATTACGTTGCAACAAACCTTGAGACTCAACGTAAATTAGTAACTACTGTGTTCATATGTATTGGAAAAATACAATACAAAAATACAACACCTGAGCTATTGGATGCAATAAGAAAAGTTATAAATGAGCTCCAAACAGACTTGAACTTTAAAGGAAAACAGACAACTATTGAATCATATTTCAATAGAGTGTAATATATATTTTTTTCTTCAGTTTCTATGAATTATTAATTTATGATTTTCTTGGGACCGAAAATTATAAAGGGATCTCCCGAAAAATTATTATCTTATTATTTTATCGAGTTTTTCAATTTTTTACATTGGCCCAAGTCGGGACCGGACAAATTTATTATTTTAGAGAGTTTATTAATTTACCGAGTATTAATTTAAAGAGTTTCTACTGTAATTAAAGGGTCTTGCTAACTACTTCCTCTGTCCCTTTTTATAAAACTAATTTACAAAAAAGTTTTGTATTTAAATATAAGACCATCTACAAATTTCTTTATGCAATTATTACTCTTTTTTCAAATATCCCTCTCATTAATATTATCAATAAACCTTGAAAAATGAAAAGCTAATATTAAATATCTCTATAGACAAAGGGTAATTTGATAATAGTAACATACATTTATGACAAATTTATTACTTTAACAACTCTTTTTAATACCCGTAATTTTTATAAACTATTCCTATAATAAGGGACAGAGGGATGGTGCTCTAGGACCCCAATTACGAAAACAAAAAAAAGAAATATTTACATTGAAAATACCATCTTTTACATAAGTTTCAAGATATTCGTACTATAATGTATTTGGTTTCTTTGACTAGTGCCTCAAGGACCCTAGTAGGATAATGATTAACATTTTTCATCATTAAATTATGAATCTTTCAAGAGTTTCAAGGAATAAAATGACAATAAAGTCCAATGTGTTTTTTTCATTCGTGAAAAACTAGACTAAAAGATGAAAACTGATTTTTTTTGCTATAATCGTCATTAACTGCCAACAAATGCTTCAAATCAATTCAATAAGCAAAGTAAAACACATTGATCAATTACTAATTGTCAAGCTTGGTCTTTTGATCTAGGTGTGATTTAATTGAAGACCACACACAACTACACAAGGTGACAAGAAAAGAAGGGGGTTGTTGTGGGAATGGGGTAGCTGATCATACAAACATGATATAAAGCGTGTAAAGCGTGCATGGTCTACTTCCCATTCCTTGCTGATTTGTGGTTGAGGACAACTTCAATTTAATCACATTTTAGCCATTTGAGATTATGACCATACAGAGTTCTTATGGTCCATACAGTTCTTCCATTTTCTTTTTCTTTAAAAAAAAAAGTATAGATGGACCACGTTGAAAAAAATTACATTGCTTTGTTTCAAAGTAAAAGTGCATGGCCTACCATGCATACTACCATACCATGACAATGATCGGGGCTCCGTTAAAACTACATTCATTTTTACCAAATTTCGTCCTTCTTGCGCCCTGTTTTTTAAATTTTATCCATTTTAGATCTATTAATTTAAAGTGTATTTTACAATTTTCAAATTATAAAATCTAAAATGTATCATTTTTTTTTGTCAAACCTAGCCGACAATTAACCTTTTTTTAGTGAGAAATATCTACTTTGGGTTATAGAATCCGAACCGGGTAATTTTGTATGGTGATGGAGAGTTTTCGCATTTCATAATCCGAATTATGTTAGACTAGTTTTGTATTATAGAATATGAAATGTCCCAATAAAAGAACAATATGCCTTATTTGATTTTTAGAGATGACATAATTTAAAATTGACAACACAATTTAAAAGGGAATAATTTAAATTGACAACACAATTTAATAAGTTAACACAATTTCATAATCCATTTAAGTTAACATCGTCATCAGAAAAATATACAAACACACACCGAATAAATATTGTAATATCATTACTAAAAAAAACATCGTCATTGGAAAAATATACAAACACACATTGAATAAATATTGTAATATCTTTACTACGAAAAACTACAACAAACATGTTTGACCACTAAAACTAAATTTATAGCATAAGGAGATGGAGGAAGAACCTTGTATTCAAACTAATATGAAATACAAGATGATGAATGACAAAAGTAGAAAACTAGTATCATACAATCAGTTATGTGATAATCTTAACAAATAATTGGAATTGAAGCACAATGAATCTGTTGGAATAGAATGGCACACGTGAGGTGGTCCAAGTCTTCAATTAATTCCAAATTAGAGCAAGAATGATGGTTTATTATGAGGTTACATGAAACGACCTAAATAAATAAATGTAGTTTTTAGGTCTATATGGTTCTATTTTCAGGTTGGAAGGCAAGGAAGGGATGTGGAAAAGATTGACTTTATAATTAAGAGTCTTGTTAACCAATGCCTCCAGGATAATGATTAAGGAATCTACAAATAAAAATTTTGTTTGAAAATATAAGATGTTACTTTTGATCAAATAACTTTTTTATAAAAACTCACTTATTTTAGATGCTTAACTAATGCTGTTGGGGCACCGGTTAACATTCTTTTACAATTAAAGAAGAAAATAATAATAAAAAATATATCTCTTGATTTGAGAGTGATGGTCCAAGCTTAGTGTTAGAACCCACTCTTGTATCATACAATCATATTTTATATAATAAAATTTATCTAAAGTTAATATCATCCCAATAATAGTTAAATTATACAATCATATTTTATATAATAAATTTTATCTAAAGTTAATATCATCCCAATAATAGTTAAATTGATTGAACTAATAATGAATAAAAATATATTAAATGAAATTGATTATATTAATATAGTAAATATTTTTGTATTTAAAACGTCTAAAAATAAATTTACCATAATTTTTGTAATTTTACAAAAGTACACCTATGAGATTGAAAAACTTAATGTTGTCTTAAATTTTTTTTTTTTTTTTACTATCAATGTCGTCTTAAACCTTAATATGTGTTGAGTTGTCCTTGTTAAATTTGGTTGATAAGTCTAATTCCATTTACTTTTAAATAAAACCATCTTTCATCATGCAACAAAAAAAAAAACATTTTTCATCTCAACATAACCAACCATACACGTAATGCATCCAAATAACAGAACTCTGATGTTTTAACATCTGTTCACCATAAACTAAAATTTTATGCATTCATTAAAATACATAAACGGTAAATTACACGATTATGATAAAGAAATGAAAACAATGTTAAAAAGTATTAAAAGGAATACAAATTTTTGGTGTGTCTTCGTTCCTTTCCAATTTTTCTTTTAAATAAAATCTTTTATTTAAAATTTAATCCTTCGTTATTTATTAAATAATCAAATACTTTAAATATATAAACTTTTGTATAAAAATATACTAAGTTTTGGTGTAACATTTACTCTTCCAATTTTACCTTCACTTAATTTTTTTACAAGCTTATCCTTCTTCAAGAGTCAAATAACTTAAATTTTTTTTCTTAAATATTCGGATGAATTTTAAAACTTCTATCATTATTACCGATCGATAACTTCTATTGTTTATGTCCAAAAAAGAGAGAGAAAAAATAGTACAAATATCATTTCTGGGTGTATACTTCAAAGTTTTGAAATAGAACAATTTCTTCGTGAAGCCCAACACGCTTAAATAAAGCCCATATTACAACTAATCCACGGCCCAATCAAGTGAAGCCGTCGTCTAAGTCGGTTACCCGCAAACAAGCATCGATCAATTAAAATCATTAACCAAAGGCTTCGATTTCGAAAATTCACGATACAATAATCAATCATTCAACCTCCGATTTTCGTTTCCTAGAATAATCGAAAATGCATCGCAAATCATTCCAAATCCTTGTTCAATCACCGGACCTACAAATTCACCCTAAATCCGTCGCCGGCGACGAAACCCTCTCCGATCTAAAACACTCTCTCATCCCAAATTCACAATCATCTTTCTACTTCACCCACAACGGAAAACCTCTCTCCGATGACACCACTTTCTCCACCTCCCGAATCGCACCTCTATCAACCCTAGTTCTTCAATCACGCCTCCGTGGTGGCGGTGGAGATGGAGGCTCTACATGTGCCGAGTCACGTGACTGTTACCTCAAGATGTACGCTGAGAAGAAACCTGATAAGGTTGATCCAAACGAGCAGAGGCTATCGAAATGGCAGAACTGTGCGTTATCGAATGAGCCTTTGCGTGAACCGTGTGTGATTGATAAGCTTGGGAATATTTTCAATAAGGAATCGTTGGTGGAAGCGTTGTTGGGGAAGAAGCTTCCCAAGGAGTTTGGGTATATTAAGGGTTTGAAGGATATGATTAAAATTAAGCTAGAATCTGTTTCTGGTGAGGATGATGGGGCTAAGTTTCGGTGTCCCATTGCGGGGCTTGAATTCAATGGAAAGTATAAGTTTTTTGCCTTGAAGAATTGTGGGCATGTTTTGAGTGCTAAGGCTTTGAAAGAGGTTAAATCTTCGGCGTGTTTGGTTTGTCACGAAGAATTTGGTGAGGGGGATAAGGTTGTCATTAATGGGAATGAACAAGAGGTTGAGGTATTGAGGGAGAGGATGGAGGAGGAGAAGGCTAAGGTTAGGGAGAAGAAAACCAAGAAGGTGAAGAATAATGATAGTGAAGCTGTGAATGGTTTGAGTTTGGAAGCGTCGAAGTTGAGTGGTACTAAGCATGATTTGACTTTGGTAAAGGCTTCAGCTAAGGTGGATAAGAATGGGAAGGTTGCTAATGGTAACAAAAGTGTTAATGGCGGTGCCGCTGCGGCTAAGCGTTTCAAGGCGACTGATATTGCCCCGGCAAATGCTACCGAGGTCTATGCTTCCATTTTTACTTCTTCTAGGAAGTCTGAGTTTAAAGAAACATATTCTTGCAGGTCTCTGCCTCTTGGTAGAAATTAACTGGTATTTTTTTATTAAAGTTTGTACTGTTATATTCATGTTCAGTATTGAGAAAACTGATAAACTCGCCAAAATAATTTATTGTTAATTACTACTATTTTCAATTTGTTGTTGTGTTCAGCTGTTGAGCAATTAATTATTTTTTTTACAAAGCTAAATAGAACATCAAATGTGGAAAAAAAATTGAATTTGAAGATTTTTAAATTAAAAAATGATGGTTGGAACAAAATGTTAAAAATTTCAATGGTAAATATAAACATGAATAATATAAAACAAAACATGAATACACAACTAAGAGTTCAAAGAAACATAAGAAAACCAAGAAGGTGAAGACTAGTGATAGTGATGTTGTGAATGGTTTGAGTCTGGAAGCGTCGAAGTTGAGTGGCACTAAATGATTTGGCTTCAGCTGAGGTGGATAAGAATTGGGAAGGCTGCTAATGGGAACAAAATTCTTAATGGCGGTGCTGCTGCTGCTAAGCGTTTTAAGGTGACTGATATTGCCCCGGTAAATGCTATCGAGGTCTATGCATCGATTTTTACTTCTTCCAGGAAGAGTCTGAGTTTAAAGAAACATATTCATGCAGATCTTTGCCTCTTGGTAGAAATTAACTGTGGTATATGGTATGCAAGTTTCTATTGTTTTATTCTTGTTGAATGCACTCAAATTTAGCTTATTATTATAGCTTTTTCTGCGATAATCTGGGGAGATCATGTCACTATTCTCATTAATCTATCTTGCTTTAGAAGGGGTTTTGTTAATAACTTGTTAGACATTTTAATTATTGCTCTCATCTGTTCTCTTTTTCCCCATTTAGCTGTGTTGTTGAGGAAATAAAAAAGCTGAACTTGTTTGCTAGCATGAGATGTGTTCGGGTCCATCTTCTCAATGTTTCTGAATTCTGACTATGCACCGGTAGTTGTAGCACAATGCCATGTATATTTACATGTAGGTTTGTGGTGTACATAGAACTGATATAATTGGGTTAGTCAATTTTATCCCAGAAGTCTAGGTTTGTGGTGTCCATAGAACTGTTGCTGGCATACTACCCATTACCCAATCTTCGTGATGAAGGATGTAATTCAACCTGCCATCTTGCCCAAACATATCATCATATCTTTTACTTGAGAAATTTGTTAAATAGGGTTTGATAGTTGCCGTCTTCAACTATTCATTGGAAAACGAATCAAGTGAAATCTGAATAAAATATGAACTAGTGCCAATAAGTGATTTTTTGTATTGTCTACAAATTATAAACTAAGTTCTTAATTGTCACATAATTATAGTGATACATCATACTATGCACAATTATGTGTAGGTTTGTGGTGTACATAGAACTGGTATATTTGGGTTAGCTATTTTTATCTCAGAAATGTAGATCTGTTGTGTCCATAGAACTGGTACTAGTGTACTACCCAATCTTTGTGGAGATGAAGAATGTAATTCAACCTGCCATTCAGTCCAAACATATGTTCTACGTAAGAGATTTGGTAAACAGGGAGGATAGCTGTCATCTTCAACTAATGCTTGTAGTGAAATTGGAATAAAATAACTAGCCAAGAGCAAGAAGTGATGATTTGTATTGTCTACAGATACTAATTCTAAACTAAGTTCTTAATTGTCATAGTTATTTATAGTGATAATGACCCTCCATTTGCTTGGAGTTAAATCTTACATAGTTGATTATAACTCATGTGTGCCTGGGACTCTAGGTATTGAATACTTGCCACACTTGATGCTTCTGTATTTGTGTTTCTGGTCTCCTCTGTTCAGTGAAATAATAATCCTAACAGATTTGAACTTTCCAAACAAGGAAAACAATGATAACAATGACACAATACACAGGTTGGTCAATAATAAAAACTGTATCATACTATCATTATACTGATGATTCTTTGAGCAAACATGGTGATGAAGCTCAAACAAACTCCAACATAAGAGTATCCCTACACCGCCAAAAGCATTCCCTGTTCAATAACCATATGTGGTGGAATGTAAGACTGATTGTACCAATATAAAATGGGTCTTGCTAACTCGTGTCTCCAGGGAACTTTTTAAGTATTTTAAAGGCCAAATATTTCCCTGAGTCCTTTAAATTTCACGCTTGTTTCATATAGGTCCTTTAAGTTTTGAGTTTGTTTCGGATAGGTCCTTTTTGTCAGCCTCCGTTAAGCCAAAGTTGTTATGTCCGTTAAGGCAAAGCTGATATGTCCGTTAAGTGGGTGAGGTGGTTCTCTCTGACACTTGGCATCAATTTTTTCCCCAACCAGATCAATTTTGGCTTAACGGACAGATCAACTTTGGCTTAACGAAGGTTGATAGAAAGGACCGGACCTATTTGAAACAAACTTGAAACTTAAAGGACCTATCCGAAACAAACTCAAAACTATCTGAAACCTTAGAAACTTAAAGAATCTATCTGAAACAAACATGAAACTTAATGGATCTGAGGAGGTATTTGGCCTATTTTAAATTAAGCAATTATTCTGTAAAAATGCTAAAACTTTTCAATTTTCAATACACTGGTTACAGAAACTTCAATAAATAAAAGAGAGAAGAGAAAAGATGCATGGAGAGACATGAAGTTGAGTTTAGATTTGGTATGAGTGGAATATATAAGATCTAGTACATAATTTAATCAAAAGTGGAACCAATTGGTCTATGATGATGAACCAATTTTTTTACTAGTCCATTCTATACGTAGCTGTAAACATGGGTTCCGTATAAAATAGACCTCCAAAAACATGATTTCTGCACTTCTCCCGGTAAGTTTCGCTCTCATCCAGTCAAACTGACCAAAATACCTATGCGCTAGTTAACTAATGCATGTGTAAAATTAACTTGACTTAAAATTACGTTTTTTTACACGTGACTTAAGTCACACCTCATGAGTTAACTCACGCAGGTGTTACACCCCACGTGAGTTTACTCACACTGGTTCAATATTATTAAGAAGCTTGACATGAAAGACATGAAAGGAAGAAGACACCCACTTTCCATTGTGAAGAAGAAAAAAAGAATATGATAAATTAATTTTCAAGTTTAGGCCTCCACCGTTGCATACACTAACATGTAACGGGGTCCAATTCCTTTTTCTTTAGGTAGAACCATTTTTTTCTGTCAATAATATTCATTCATCAATGTTCTTTTGACTCAATGTTATTTGACACTTCATATTTGATTGCTAATAGCCTAATACCATTGGCAAACCGAATAAATAGAAGAAAACTTCCCATCATCTTTAATATTGGCTCACCATTGCATACACTAACATGTAAGCTTGGCATAAATGCTTGTTGAAGAAATATTATCAACAAGGTAAGAAATAGAAACGAGCGTGAGTTAACTCATGCAGGGTTGCAGGTGTGACTTAAGTCACGCATATGTAAAAAAACGTAATTTTAAATCAGGTTAATTTTACACATGCGTTAGTTAAGTAGTGTAGGGGTATTTTGATCGGTTTGGCTGGGTGGCAGCGAAACTTGCTGGGAGAAGAGCAGAAATCCAAAAACATTGGTCCATGTTGGACCATTTTTATCAACCATTAGATTATATCATCACTCCAAACCATCTCCTCACACACACATTCTCTCCTCATCATTTTCACCTTCAACCAAACCAAAGCTTTTGAGGTTATTGATCCACCTCTGTCCTCGACCTTTCTATCTCTCTATCCTTCTCAACCTACTAAACCAAAAATCAATCATGTCACAACAAAAACAAAAGCAACAACAACTAGCAACACTCCACAAGAATGAGGCCAATTTCAAAAAGTTTAAACCATGAGCCAGTTTGAAAAAACTTCTGTTGCCCATATGATAAAATAAAGGGAAATGTTAACTAGTGTCTATGGGCACTAGTTAAGAACCAAATATGGAATATATTACATTGGAAATTGTGTTGTCAATCTCTTAAAAGTCAATAAAGTGTTTTTTTCAAATTAAAACTTTCTTTTTTTAGTTTTCTTAACCAGTGCACCGGAGGCAACAGTTAATATGACTCAATAAATATTAAAAGGAACTTGTAATGACAAATTTTATTTCAGTTTAAACTGGTAAAAATTTCCATTATAAAACTTATACAAATGCACCAAATGCAAGTGGATTTAGTGATTCTGCGCATATGAATAAGAAAAGACACAGAGGTGTTGATTGAGGGAGATACTGCTGCTCAACAAGTGAGCGGTTCGGATTAAGATTAATGGGTCCCAACAAGCTTTTTTAATGGTAAGAAAGACAAGTTAGTTTATGTATGTAAAACAAAATTGGTTGATACAATAATCAATAGAAAATTGGTGTTCTGACTTTGAATAGATCGTAATGACACATGGAAAGCTCTTAAATATCCACAAAGGTAGTTAATTACCGTTGAGTAATCTGGCAGCAGTTAGCTGCCGCTGGACTCAGCGGTAGTTAACTACCGCTGAATTCATTTCTATACAGCCTAACTACGTTTGATGTACCATTCTTTTTCTCAGTCTTCTTTTCTTCTTCCTTTTTCACTTAGATCTGGAAACAAAACTACTTCAACAAACTTAGTAATCAACAACTCCTCTTTGTACAATGAAGATACAATTTGTGGAGAAGAATATGGGCTATGTTATTTGTGATTCAATTGGAAAACCATTAAAACAGATATGTGAATGAAGCACTGACTCCTTTTTTTTCAATCTCAATCATAGAAATGAGGAATGGGAATTCAATATCTCAGCAAAATTGATATAACTCCTTCTCACTTTTTCACAACATCAATTTTTTAATAAAAATTGGAACCGCAAAATTGAAGAAGAAGATTCCTAATTTCTTGTGTCAAAAAAAAAAAGTTTCTTAATTTATATATATCCTCAGTAATCAACAACCCCAAACTTTATGTAATTCCTGATTTCCTATTCATTCACGATTTTGCAGTTCCTTATTCATGGTGCTGTAGTTAACTACGGCTGGGGCCAGCGGTAGTTAACTGCTGCCGTTTAACGGTAGTTAATTTGGTCATTTACTTGTGTTTTTATGAAACTTTTGATGTAAAAAAAGCAACTATCTAATCAATAAACTTGGTGCTGGTGAAGTTGCAGAGAGAAAGAGCATTGAGAGGGAGAGAGTTCTATATTTGGTGTAGATTGACCATGTTAAGATTTGGTAGGATAGCGTAATCTAGTGGTGGAAAAAATTGGTCTAGAATGGACCAAAACATCAATAGGTGCAGGCTATACGGAACCAGTATTCTTACATGTAGCAACAAAATCATGTTGCTCACAACCTAAGATTCATGATTATTTGTTGCACACCTAATATTTGAGGAAGGAATAGCATGAGATGAAAGATCCGCGTGATTAACATCAACATGAATAATGTTATACGTTAAACTCCAGAGGTAGCATTAGGTAGACCATCTACGATTATTTGCACATTGAGAAACCATTGGAGAGCCCCCTCCCTTTGATTACTTCATACAAACTGTGTTCATATGTCTCTTCACATATTGATTTTATCTATATAATTAGTATATATCAATAAACTATACATCCCTACTTAAATTTATTTACCAAACACACTCATTTATACCTTTTTCTTATTAATTTCCAAGTTTTTGTAAAAATAATTTTTTCAGTATGATTTAATGATCGTAGAATATACATTTGAGGTCATTTTATTTACATATATAAATTACATCAATGTAGTGTAGGCAGTCACTTGGATGTTTAGGTGTCATTGATGCTTGACTTGTTTTGTTGAGCTCTCTACGAGGTACCACATGTATTATATTTTTTTTGTTGAGATATATGCATTTCTAGTTATATTTTGGTAGAGTATGTTGTACTTTTCATCTATTTGTTATACACCTTATGCTTTTTTTTTTTTTTACATGAGAAAAAGTCAAAAGCAAAAAAAAAAAAAAAAGAAAGAAAGAAACTAATGGTCGCGATGATAAGCAACACCCATACTGTCTGCCGTAACTAATAATCGAAGCTCAGCTGAAGGGTTAAGCACGATCAATAGATCACTCGTAGACCTTGTTTTAAGCTTGGCTAAAAAGTCAGCACACATATTACTCTCTCTGAGAGTATGACATAGTTGAAAAGTCCAATCTTTAGCCATGTACTTTCTAGTAATAGCTATCTCATTTCCATAATGGCGAGTGGAAACATCAGCATACTGTACTAGGTGAATAGTATGCATGGAATCAGTGTAACAAATAATGTCTCTCAGGCCTTCATCCCAACAAATTTGAATCCCATGCATTAATATCAAGATTTCGGCATGAAGAATATTTGAGTAGCCAATATTACCATGAAAGCCACACATAAATTGTCCATCGAAGTCTCTAATTAAGCCACCAAATTCTGTCATCCCGGGTTGGTTTGAGCACTACCATCCACATTAAGAATATATGAGTCAGGATAACCTTTTTGCCAAAAAATAAGTTTAGGCTGAATGCGAGTGTAATCTCCTTATGCATACTGTTGAAGGCTTGAGTAACATTATGAGTCATAACCTTGATCTTTGACAGAGTGGCCATTAGAGGCATGTTTATATCATCAAAAACCTTTGCATTTCTAGCAAACCAAATACTCCACATGTAATGGAATCACAATGCCAAGCTTGTCAACACTATCATGGGACCCTCATGAATATCGAGCTATCCTCCTCAGGTAAACCGAAAATAGGACCCACCATCAAGTTCCATATAGCTTTTGCTCGGTTGCAATTAAACAAACAATGAATTAAGGTCTCCGATTCATTATCACAAATAGGACAAATGGAATCTAATAGGCCTTAGGAAATGTCTCGACTATTTCATTTATTGTTTGTCATGCCCGTGTTAGATTTGATCAATTTCAACTTTTTTATTTTCTTTGATAAATAAATATTTTTATTTTGATTTGTTCATAATCTTTTTGTTACAACGTCAGCAACAACCCAATTCCATGTTCACGATTCATATATCGCCCAGTTTGTTGAGCGGTTGAAGCAGGCATGGAGTGTGAAAATCAAGCATATAATTGTGTCAAGTATCTAAAATTTACTCAAACATTGGAAGTCCTATATCATGTCATTAAACAATTTTAAAGAGAAATGCAATATGAAATTTGACCTTGAAATGAAATGTATCTTAGCCTAAAAGATCAATGAATGGTATATGAAACTTGAACATACAATTTCACAAATCATATTAGCCTTGCATAGTGGAGAAGGCCACTGCTCAGTTATGTTTTAAATTGAAAAAACAAAATCATAGTGAACAAAAAGAAATTTTAAGTAACACAACGAGGTAATGAAAATACTCTTCCATTTCCCTTTCCTAGTGTCTCAACCAAATAATAGACACGAAAAGGGCCATGTCCTGCATATAATTATCTATAATGCGTAGCAGTATAGATAAGTATAATATGTCTGAAATGTCAAAGGAAGGCATAAATCAATTAAAAAGAATGAGTTCTACAATGACTGGCCCGAAAAAAGTTTCATTCGGTTACAACTTGAATTTCAGTTTTCTTGTCATTCATGTCAGTTTCAGCTTTCTTGTCATTCGTGACACCTTCCCCGTCAAGGATGCGCAGATCTGGATAGTTTCTATGGTTCAAAGAATGCAACCATAGGCCAACAGTTCCTTCCTTATATTCTGTGGAAGCAATATGAGGATATATGTACTGCATTTTGAAATCCTCAGCCTCCTTCTCATATGCTTTCATTGACACCTCTTCATGGGTATCTTTCCACTTCTGGTTATATGAAGTAAAGAAGCACTCATCTAAATATAATCCAACCTCGGGTGCAGTAGGCACAGTGATGCTAACATCCCTGCATTTTGGACGAAAAAATCAAATAAAAAACTATATAAGATGATTGTCACATTATTTCAGATATAAAGTTGGAGATAAACTATACTAAATTAGCAGCACTCACTTCTGTAAAGCTTTCTCGATAAGCGACTCAGGTGCACAATTTCTCATGATTGCCACGGCAAGCCCCATCATCTTCCGTATCTGATGAAGCATGAAGCTCTGTCCCACAATCTCACACTTCACAAATTCCATGCCCTCGACTACAACAGTGGTGCTTGCATCAAATGAAATAATGAAACGTTTTGCAGAAGGATCCTCGGGTTTTATTCTGGTCGTGAAGTTATGGAAGTTATGAGTTCCAACATAACACTTCAAAATATTGTTAAATCTCTCCCTCTCCTTCTCACCATAACAAAACCCACTTCCATTGGCAGCCATATCCTCTCCGTTCACTTTTTCTTCCTCGAGAATGCCTAAATTTTTCTCAGATCCACCATTTATAGGAGCAACCTCATCCTGATTAGAAACCACAGTTTTAGAATTTACTTCTTCAACTGAAACCTTACCCTCATTGTCATTAATGGATCCTTTATTTAAATGTTTATCATCATCCTTGCTTAAAGAAACCTCCACATCCTCTGTAACTCCAGAGTTAACCACATCATTTTTGTTTGATGAAGCATTCTCAACATCCACAGCTTCTAGCTCAAAATTGCGCTTACTATTACCAACCACACCTTCCACTTTTCGTCCTCTCTCAGAACACGGCAAACACTTAACAAGCTCATTTTCAGACCCTAAACTAGCCAATACAGTTTCTCTATCGCGATGACAACATGGATCAAGGGCAAACACAGGGATGAGATAAACATACCTCCTACGATCACAAAACTTCTTAGCACTAAAAGAAGCAGTCACTCGCTTAAAACCAAAAATTCGTATCTGTGAGGGAAGGTTTGAGTTAAGGCGGTCAACAAAGCCAGGCGGATCAATATAGAATCGGCCCGAAACAACCTGACCAACAGCACTAACTCCTTTATCAGTTCTAGCTGACCGAGCCCAGTCATAGCGTTTAGAAAGTCCACGATCCTGTTCAGGTACAGCTCCAGAAACATACAAAGCTTCTTCTAGTTCACCTTCAATGGTTTTTGCACCAGGGTTTTTCTGCATACCCTGATAACCAACACCGCAGTAAGCAAAGAAAATAGCTACCTTACGGCGCTTATATCTTACCTTACTGCCTTCACCAGTTGTACATCCTTCATCATCAGAAGTAGTGGTAGACATCTTCACCTTCTTGGCCACAGGCTCTTCCGCGGCTACTGAAGATAATGGCGCTGGAGATGATGAAATTGACGGAGTTTTATCTGAGTTTTCCATTATTTATAAGGGATAAGAATCCGATGCCACAAACCTAAACGATAGCTAGATATATTAATACAAATAAAAACAAAACAGATCCTAAGTAACACTACAGATTCTTTCACAATGTTATCCCTAGTACCATATATGCTAAAAATGATATATATTTTTGGTTTCTAATTTGCTATATAAATTAAGAGAGAGAGGAATTATAGAAATTGATTTAAAGTATTGAATTAAACAAAGCATACAGAGAATTTATGAAACTAAAACTACTTTTCAGTTTATATGTATATTTTCAACAACAACAGAAAAAAGAACAGAAGAGTATGTGTATTACCGGAAGTAGATCGGACGCAAGAGAAAGCAACAACGTAAGACAAATGGTCGGAACAACCTTAAACCTTCATTTCAGAATCACACACGATTCACAAGTGAAACAAAAGAAACTGCATCCATCCGAGAAAACGAAGTGAGTGTTTTTTCTATTGGGCCCCCGAATTCAATGGATACGGGTTTTGGTTATTTTGCTTTTTTATTAGGCCTCCAAATAATTTCTTTAGATGATTTCTCAATCTACCCTCACATTTTACTGGAGCTACCTTCCTAGTCCTACTTTTGAGATTATAATTTATAGGGGATGAGTTGAATTGAGAAGTCATTAATTTTTAAGTGTAGCCCTACAGACCTATGTATATGAATACCCACAACAAAGATATCAAAATTCAATTGTTTTTTAATTAAAAATATTTGGTAAATTCTTATGTATTTTGAAGTTTGATTGAGTACCGATACTTTATAAGTGAAATTCATTCAAATTTTGACTTGATTTTTAAATAAATTAATACAAGAATTTGACATGATGTTGAATAACTAGTTAATGAATACATATCCAACCAAACATGAAGAGTACCATTGTGTTGACCGAAATGTTTTTCACCTAAAAATAATGGCACCATATAAGTTATTTTTACATTCAATGTGTTTTGTTTTTTAACTGAGGAACAATTGTTTTTGAGAGGATTGGAACTAAACACCTTGATGTAACAAAGTAAAACTCTAAAAAAATTATTTTATGGTATTATAAATTATGTACGGTAATAATATTATTTTTAAAAAATTATGTGCCATCATTAATGTCATCTTTACAATATTGTTTTTCTAGAAAATTATGCATCGTAAAAGTAATTTTTATGGTTAATCGTAAAAATTACGTATCCTAAAAGTAATCTAAGGCTCATATGCAAATATAGGTTAAGAACCATAAATTTAAAAATTGAGATGACACAATAAAATAAAATAAAATCATAAATTAGAAAAAATCAATACTTAATTTAAAATGTGTGGCGCAGCATTCTACGTGTCCGATTTATCGTTCGTGGAGGTGCTCGATGGAGTATTGGTTCTGCCTCTTCTATTTCTATTTTGAATGACCCTTGGTTATCTAATGGGGAGTGTATTGATGGAAGTATTGTAGGAGCTCATTTTGTTCAGAATGTTACCATTAATAATTTGATGAATCTATACGACAAGAGCTGGAACGAAGAGGTAGTTCACCAGGTTTTTAGTGTTGATCTAGCTACTAAGATTCTTAACACGCCACTTATTGCTCAAGTCCAAGATGACCGTTTAATCTGGAAAGCAGAAAAGAATGGTCTGTGCCTAGTGCTTATCGGCTCTGTGTGGACGAGCTCATTGATTCTTCTCATCTCTGTCGTTCAGGTTCTTGGTCAAGAATTTGGCAGCTTAAGGTTCCTCCTAAAGTCAAAAATTTAGTATGGCACATGTGTCGGGGCTACCTGCCGACTCGTGTTCGTCTCCTTGACAAAGGAGTCCAATGCCCCACACATTGTGTTAGTTGTAACTCGAACCACGGGGATCTTTCTCACTTAACTTTTTATTGTCCTTTTGCTATCCAAGTTTGGCATATGATAGGTATTTGGGGAGCCATTCAACATGCTATTCAATCTACTACTTCGGTAGCTGAAACTATCTTTTTGTTATTGGATACATTATCTGCCGAACAAAACCAATGGTTGGCAGCAACATTATGGAGCCTTTGGAAGCATTGTAATCTAAAAGTTTGGGATGATGTCACAGAGGTAAGTGCCACGGTTGTTGAGCGTGCAAAGAATTTGGTCGACGATTGGCATCTTGCAAACACCTCTAGCATAGTTGCTCCCGCAACTCAGCAGCAAGTGCAACAACCTCATGGTGGGGAGCATTCGGTTGTAGCTTTGGATACAGGTAGCAGTACGGCACCCGTGGCTTCCAATTGTTGGCAGCATCCTTTGTCAGGAAGGTATAAGTGTAACATCGATGTTGCTTTCTCATCTAGTCTTAACCGAACTGGAATTGACATTTGTGTTTGGGATTCTGAAGGTACGTTTGTCTTGGCAAAAGTTGTCAGTTTTCCATGTATTTACTCGGTTGATGTTGGTGAAGCATTGGGGTTACATAGTGCTATGCAATAGTTGAGTGATATGC
>Ga0315913_1003494_pt1 | contig 18897 bp, 8 predicted proteins | sample MpolsnodulesMG_FD_207736 | JGI IMG/M metagenome (GOLD analysis project Ga0315913, IMG submission 207736) | Medicago polymorpha root nodule microbial communities from Los Angeles, California, United States - small nodules | ecosystem: Host-associated > Plants > Roots > Nodule | place: USA... | reverse complement strand
TCATTGAAAAAAAAAATTGTCCCTCAGTATAAATCTATTTACTAGTTATAGCCTATTTGTTATAGATTTAAAAAAAAAATAGATTTTTCTTTGTACTCTTAAAAATAGATTTTTTAAAAAAGTTACTCAAAAATAGTAGAAGTTATTTCAAACTCATTTGACATAAGTTAAAAATGAGATTTTGGCATTCACCAACTTAAATATTCATTATTAGAGATTTTACATAGTAAAAATCACATTTTTTTCAAAGTGACATCTTTCAAAAAATGATTTTTATGAAAACTATTTGAAACCTTTTTTTATATATTTTTTCAAACTCTTAATATCCAAAAATAAATTATAACAAAATGATGAAATATTTTTTTTTAAGAACAAAATTATAAAATACTTAAAATTACATTTTAAAATAAATTATTCAAATGAATTGTTCATTCGAAACTTTCCTTAAAAAAAATTTGTTAAAATAATTGTAGCTAAAAGATAAATACACTATAAAAATCTATTTTAAAAAATAAAACAAACAGGCCCTTATCTATTTATTATTACTTTTTCAATATAATCTTAATTAATGTTACTACAATGCTTTGAAATATGAAAATTCAATTGTACAATAGTAAAATATATATACATATTAACTACACTACAAGTCTTTTTTAATATGTAAAAAACATATCAATGAATACTTATAAAAAGAGACATAGAGTACATTTAGCGATTTTACTACATAAAGGAACGCCCCTCCACTCTCGATTAAAATCAAAAGAAAATCAAACATAGTAGACTTATTTGATTCAAATAAATATTCCCCTTTTTTTTTTGCATGACCCCCACACACTTTAATATTAAAATAATAAAAAGTAATAATATCGAGTTATTCATAGGGGATTAATGAGTTTTGTTTAAAAAATAAAAATGTTAATAACATACATTTTAACACACATTTCTTAACACACTTCTTTTTATTGCTTAAAATTTACGTGAGATTCACCAAATTTATATGAGACCCATATAATTTAGTGGGACCCATGTGAATTTTAAACAATCAAATAATGTATGTTAAAATGTGCGTTACTAACGTTCCTATTAAAAAAGATTGAGTTATTGTTAGATAGTACTATTAAAAAATTATAAATGATATAAATGAGACATGATTAATACTAAAAAATGTCTAGAAATCCTTGCTCAACTGGCATATGCTGAAATTGCAAGGCCGGACGCTGTGACCTGGGTTCGAACCCGGAACCTAACAGAAGTGTGAGTTTAAATTCAGTGGATTACCATTCATCTAACACAGAAAAAAAATACTAAAAAATAAATTTTATCTATCGTAAATGGTGTAAGTACATCTATATTAATGTTCTGTGACCCTTAAGCATGCTGTGTACCTGGTTAAATTCCGAAGCCCAACATAGATAGCCATAGATTTAGAATAAATTTGTGGGATCTACTTAATTTTGGTAGCAAAGGGTACCCTCAACAGTAATTATTAAATGCAGAAATAAATGCAGCAATTATTAGCTGCAACAGTACTACTAGTACTACTACACCCAGTTTTCAGTCTTCACCATTTAATTAATATCTTTCTTCTATCATATCCTACATTACATTTTCTATCTTCAAATTCATCAAATTTTGTTATCCTCATTTTTTATCATATACTAAATGAAAAACTTTACAAGCTGTAACACTAACGTATAGTTGAAGGCATGTATAAAAACCGCGTTATCATAACAGGAATAACGTGGCATCACATATTTTTTTATACACTGCCAAAATACCTGTATTGTTGACATTTTTTCATAGTTGACTTCAAGAGGAGACAAAAAAATGCCAAAGTTTATGATAAGGGTGTTTGTGGAAACAAACAACTCAACTTCATTATAGTTATAAGTTATAAGTTCTATTATACTTTTATGTTTTCATGATTAATTTTTTTAGAAGTTTATATATGCTTCCTTAGTTCCTTAATATCAGTAATTAAAATCCTAGATAAGGATTTTCTTTGTTGGTTGGAATTATATGTGGAAGTTCATGGCTCTCCCTCATCTACTTCTTCTGCTTGTTCTTCATTGCTCATTGTTTGTGGCATTGGTATCTGGATGGAAAACATTGCAAGGTGTGTTTCTAATTCTGTTTCTATTCATTCTTCTAATGTTTTCTTTGCTCCTTAGTTTTTTTTTACTTTCATACATAATGAATATATGTCTGTATTTTTATTGCAATTATCTTGGCAATATAGAATCTTTTCTTTATAGAGTAAGTAAGCCATTGTATTATATTGAATTAGAAGAGATAGAAATGAATAGATGGAATTTTTTTTTTTCAAGCATATCCAAGATTACACAAGTCTTATACAATGCTGGCTTAATTGTTTTTGATATATGGGTTTAAATGAGAAGATTTTAAGACATTTAGGTTATGATTGCATAGAGACAGGATGATATATATGTTGCTTAGAATTTGTTGTTGGGCCTAACACAACCCGACAAAACCGGCTTATGAGTTGTAGACTGTCCACAGTTATAAACACTTGTTCAGGTCTTGTCTCAACCACTGTGGACTCTTTAACAAACACCCTCATGCCCAACACTATAGGGCTTGATACATGGATATAAATGGTTGGTGGTCCGATAGCGGAAACTTGATAGCAGGTGACACATCGGATCTTAGAATTTATGGTTGGGCGTTAAACAACCCCACAAAACCAGCTTAATTAGGTGAGGATTGCCCCCGCTTATAAACACTTGTTTCGGCAATTCTTTAACAATGTTGATAATGTTAATTGCAATGGTTTTTCATTAAACAAATGCCAGAAAGTGGACCTTGTCTATGAAAATGTATACAAAAATGCAAAGTCCTTAAGTCAAGTGTCGCGGTCATATCGTGATTCCTGATATTCCGAAACATTGCTGTCAAATACAGCTGAAGCAACCGCAATAGACACTTTGACTAATGCCATGGCTAAAATTACGGCCGCGCTGTTTAAAATATTGTACAAATTGTGATGCTTGTTCGGTATGCTGTGCAGGATCACCACCCGTGGTAATAGCGCGAGGTGGATTTTCAGGAATATTTCCAGATTCAAGTTTAGCTTCCTATAACTTGGCACTAAAAGCTAGTTCCCCAAATATCACTCTATGGTGTGACTTGCAACTGACAAAGGATGGAGTTGGGTTTTGTTTTCCAGACATCAAGCTTGACAATGCCACCGACATTTCCATTGTTTACCCTGGCAAAGCTAAGGATTACTCAGTTAACATGGTTCCAACTCGCGGATGGTTTTCTTTTGATTTCAGCTTCAAAGAACTACAAATAGTTTCGCGTAAGTCCTATTTTTCTCGTTGAAATTATAAAATTGTGTCTTGACTAGTTAACAAGGTTCCAACTCGAGAATGTATTCATTCATCATAGAAGCAGATTCTTTCCTGTGAAAATTTCTGCACTGATAATTTTCTTGTTACTTGGACAGTTGTTCAAGGAGTGTATTCTCGAACTCCAAAGTTTGATGGAAGTAACTATTATATTCTCAGTGTTGAAAATGTCGCTAAATTGGTAAAATCATCATCAGCAGGCCTGTGGTTAAACGTTCAGGTAACGACGAAATGAAATGGAATATATTTTGTTTCAATCAGGTCCTAACTTTGAGATTCTGACATTAAATTTCAAAATAACATGCAGCATGATACATTCTACAAGCATCACAATTTGAGTGTAGAGAAATATCTTCACTCTCTTTCAGCTGAAAAAGTATCTATCAGTTACATCTCATCGCCTAACGCGAATTTCTTGCAAAGAGTAAGAACAAAATCAAGTCTTAAAAAAACCGTCACAGTCTTCAGGTTTCTAGATCAATATAAAATTGAACCTACAACCAACAAAACTTATGGTGCACTCCTGAAACACCTAAAATTCATCAGAACGTTTGCTTCTGGAATTCTTATTCCAAAAAGCTATATATGGCCTGTAGACTCGGAACTTTATCTACATCAACATACTTCTCTTGTCTCAGATGCTCATAAACATGGGCTGAAAGTTTTTGTTTCAGATATTGTTAATGATGTCCCATTCAGCTACAATTTCAGTTACGATCCTATGGCTGAGGTTCTGTCTTTCATTGACAACGGTAACTTCTCTGTTGATGGTGTTCTGTCTGATTTCCCGGTAACTCCGTCTGCAGCCATAAGTAAGTTTTGTATCTTTTCTATACATTAGTTTTAAATTTTTAAAGATATACATTGTCAGTGTAAAAAAGTCTTACACATGCATCCAATCATATCTTACTATGTAGATATTTGTAGAGATATTTTATAATATGAGTAAGTGACATAATAATGAAATAAGATTGAGTGCATGCACTAATATGAGTATTAGATTCAAGTTATTAAATAGAAGAATTCTAAATTTCTTTGACACACAATCTTTATGATAGCATTTTGAAACTAATGATATACCTTTAAAATGAAACTTGGAATTTCCTTCAACCTTTTCATTCGCCACACATTTCTAATGTTGTCATAAACTATTTTGGTAATTCCTTCTGCAGATTGCTTTGCTGGCATAGGAAGAAATGCAAAAAAACAAGGTATAATTTATTTGAACTCTCCATAGACACATTTCATTTCTTCATTTTAAACTAGTTATATTTTGTTTTGAGGTATCATAATATTTGAATAATATTTATTGACATGTTCCTACCTATGTCTTTAATTATCTTTTCATGCTAAAGTGGAGACTTTGATTATTACAAAATATGGAGCGAGTGGCGACTATCCAGCTTGCACCGATCTTGCATATAAGAAAGCAAAATCAGATGGAGCAGATGTGATTGATTGTCCTGTTCAATTGTCCAAGGATGGAATACCCTTTTGCTTAAGTTCTATAGATCTTTCAATGAGTACAACAGTTGCTGATACAAAATTCCGAAACCGCACAGCGATTATTCCAGAGATTCAAAATGGCAGTGGCATATATGCATTTAGCTTGACATGGAATGAAATCAAAACATTGACTCGTAAGTTAAATGATTTTCTTGAATGCTTATGTTGAGTACGAATCGTCTATAGACAGGGAAGAGGGACAAGGGGCGGGGAGCTGAGCTAGCGAAGGTCCCTCCGCCCCTGACCTTGGCCCAAACGTGTTAAGCCAAACTGTTTGAGCCCCTGCAGTATGGTTCAGAGGTATTGTTGTAATCTGGTACGTAGTACTATAAATGTGGCTTGTAATACTGTAAACCATAATTCACTCAAGTAATATATGAAACGATAGCTGCTCTTTAGTCCCAGAGGTAGGTATAATTGGCCAAACTGCTTAAACAAATGATTGTGTTCATTGTCTTGCGATTTTTCGTTTCTTTAATCTTCTGTTACTAGTTTCCGTTCTAACAGCTTCTTTTCTATGTTTCATATTGTTTAGTACTTGTTCCTTTTATTTAAACGTTATTTCTTGTTATTTCATTGCAGCCTCAATATTGAAACCTTATGCGAAATATGCATTGTTCCGGAATCCCAAATTTAAAAATCAAGGGAAACTTGTAACTTTGTCTGATTTTCTGTCCTTGGCTAAAGGCTCTGGCGTCTTGATCAGCATCGAGGTAAGTTCTTACTAGATATTGATTAAATATTTCATAGTGATATAACCAGCGATTAACACCTTGATTAATTCCCTTTATGCTATGGTAATGTCATTTTTTTTTCACTATCAGAATGCTGCATACCTCGCATCAAAGCGGAGATTAAGCGTGACCAAAGCAGTCCTTAATGCTCTACAAAAGGCAGGTTACGATAAACAAAAATCTTGTAAAGTTATGATTCAGTCAACACACAGCTCAGTACTTAAGATATTCAAGGACAAATCCAAATATGAAAGAGTTTACAAAGTTGATGAGAATATTCATGATGCCGATGATAAAGCTATCGATGACATCAAAACGTTTGCTGATTCCATTGTGCTACAGAAGGCTTCTGTTTTTACTCAAAATTTAGCTTTTCTTGTTAACTCTACAAATACTGTAGCAAGACTGCAATCATTTAAGCTACCAGTTTATGTAGAAACTTTCAGCAATGAATTTGTATCTCAAGCATGGGATTACTACTCAGATCCATCTGTTGAGATTAATTCATTTGTCCTTGGAGCTAAGGTTAATGGTATTATTACTGACTTCCCAAAGACGGCTGTTCGATACACGAGTAAGTATAAAATTCTTTATAAAACTTTGCTTCTTGAATAAGGTATTTGGAATATTGACATTGGATAAACTTTTCAACAAGATAGTTATAAGAAAACAAAAATTGAAACGGTCTAGCATTGATCGAGCTTTTTAAATAATTGTTGTATAAATTGAAATCAGTTAGAATACATGAAATTTTTTGGTTTACATATACTCTTAGTCTCTTTGAGTTTTCTTTTGGATTTTGTTCCTTCAATCATTTTCGGTCCCTCACATCAGTATCGATTACAAAAATGTTAAATTAATCATAGTTTAAAAGGTCTAGCAATGCTTATTTTTTGAAAATAGTTTCGTATATTACAAACTTTCAATTCTGACATGATTGTTGGCTTGTCGATCTATTTCTTGCAGAGAACAGGTGTTTGAAGCATGCCAAAAAAGCACCTTATATAAGCCCTATTCCACCTGGAAAACTTTTAAAACAAATACCTAAATTAGACCTTCCACCACCTTCGCCTCCACTTCCAGTCTTAAATGATAGTAATGTGATAGAACCACCTTTGCCTAGTGTTTCTGGAAAGTTTTCAATTTCCGGGGCTGCTCGTTGAATAGTAGCAGCTCCAGCCACCATCACAGTATAAAGAAAGCAAAGAGGAAAGGATGTGTAGTGTTCATACATGCCAGTTTTAACTTGAGTGCTCCATTGTTTGAAATGGAATTCAAGGATTTCTTTCTATGAGAAGTTTTTTTATCTTATTATGATTGTTTTATTGTAAGATGTGATTATCCAAATAGCTTCATTTCATTGTCAATAATATTCTTTTGGATTGTGGAGATAAAATTTCATTGCTTCTATCAAATTTTGTACAACAATTACAGCACATTTGGTCTAGAAACAAATCTCAACTAGTAACATACATAAGGTCTTTTACAGTTACATTAGTTTTAATATCAATTACTATTACTATGCATACTATAAATTAATTAATCAAAGTTTTATAGCATTTTACAATGAACACATGCTATCAGATGAAATTGAATATAAAAATATTTGGTTAAAATATTTAAGAAAGAGAACCATATTGGTAGAGATGTAAAACTAATAAGATGATGCTTTTCTTGTTATGATTATCAATATATATCCCACATCGGTTATTTCAATAGTGAAAGTATGCTGCTGACCTATAAAATGAAAGAGCCCCTCATATTTCAAGATCACGGAGTCGTGTGATGAGCACATAGCGAACTATTCTTTCGCCTTTTACTAAAGAATACCGTGTGTGCGTCATTTAAAGCGGCATACGCTAATTTTTGAAAGAGTCCTCTTCACTGAGGGCTCTGCAATACAAGTTCAATTTTTATGTTTATATGATTCTTGCTTAAATAAGCTTTTTATTTTGGAGAAGACTTCATGGGTATGCTGTGAATTTCACAGCTGCAGGGGATGGGCCTGTGAATGTAAATGGTATTGTTTGTTGGTAGAAAAATGAACCGGTGTGGTGGTGTATAATTAACAGTGGGGGTGATAAAAATGTGGAAAATGGCATATCACATCATTTTTATCGTGCAACCTCTCCTCCATTTATTTGATAATCACATAAACATCCGTTTGAGGAGATGGGAGGACTTTGGTGATAGATTCGTGTTTATGATTAATGTATTTTTAATTTTAAAAATACTATATCAACATATATTGAATTTAAAAATATTATATAAATTGTCTAAAATGTTTCAATACAATTTAAGTTTAGATTTTATATTATGAAAAAAAATAAACTCCTAAAACTCCATTTCTTAAAGTCCTTTGTCTTTTCCACTTGTTCCTTCCGATTTTTCCAAGTCCTCTCCTCCTTCCGCTCTAGTTCCCTAAAATCTTCTCCATATTAAATTGAAGCATCATCCTCTAGCTTTAAACTTTTTATTTAAACATAAAACGAATGCTCAACTTAGTCTTCGAGAAAAATTGAGGTCAATTTAGCTCATGAGGAAAATTAAATTTTTAACTTATAAAATGAAAACTAGGAGAACTTTTACTCTATCCAAACTACTGTCAGAAAATGCACAAGATCTCCAACAATAATTAAAAAGAGATAATTTAGTAAAATAACTGAAAAGAAGCAAGTAAATTTTGTCCAAAAATAACCAATTCTTTAATAAACCACAAAAATTATATCTTTTTTCTATAATATTCGAACAAACTATAACTATTTACAAGAGATATCATTGTAAATATTAATTATCTGATAAGTAGCGGCCCACTTGGTAAGGCGCTAGACTCGTATCTCACAAAAACGAAGGTTCCACTCATATTTTCAATAGAAGATCTTCTTAGCTACAGTTTGTCGAACCTTGAGAATTATTTTTCTGACACTCAGACTTAATAATATAAGTAAATTACTAAAATACTTCCAGCAGTAGTTTACTATCGTTGAGTTATAACTAAAAAATCAGCGGCAGTTAACTGCTGCTGTATTTTTTTGGTCTTTTACTTGTGTTGCTAAGACATATCTAAGCAATCCTCTATTTTCAATATAAGAATCTTCTTAGCTAGAGTTTGTCGAACCTTGAGATATTCTCTTTTGATGTATGAAGTCCATCTAATTTAAACTTTTTAATATTAAAAAAAATAATAACCATCTTATTTTTATCCACCGTCGGTACTATGTTTATTTTTTTTTTATATGTTATCTTTTCTAGAATTTTCAAGTGTTGATATCTTTTTAAAATTTTCATATTGAAATTAATATATTTTTGAACTTTGGCATATAAAATTTCCAACTAGATAACACTTTTTTTTAAGGAACTAGATAACATTTTTTAGTTAGGATTTCTTTATATTCCCAAAAATATATTGACCGACATGAATATAAGACTAACCACTGATCATACGAACGTTTTATGTGATGTCATGATCATCTTTATTAATAACAATAACAATTTCAGTACGTGACAAAAGGAAAGTATATAAATTAACTAACCTTGTCTTGATTGTGTAAAAAGTGACACGTTATTTTTTCATGCAGTCTTATAAAACGTGTCATCTTTTGCCCTTACACACGATCGATGTGCTTGTTTGTTTCACTCAGATTCACCTCGTTAAAACAGCATCCAACAATAACATCAACCTTTGTGTTGGTGTAGATTCTCTGGCACCAATTCTATCCATATAAAAATACAAACAATTATAAAAGGTAGTGTGAGTGAGTGAGAGAGATGAATTGTTAGAGAACATAGATAGAATAGAACGTTAAGAATGGGAATGATGAGCTTGATGGTTGCACTTAATTTGATGAAATCTGATGTGGAAAAGAATTTGGCTCATGATCATGCACAAGTTGTGCCAATGACACTCTTTGTAGCTGTTCTTTGCCTATGTTTGGTCATTGGTCATTTGCTTGAAGAAAGTCGATGGATTAATGAATCCATTGTTGCCATTTTTGTTGTAAGACTCAAATAACCTCTAATTTCTCTTTCAATCAATCTTGTTTGTGTTATTGCATGCATTATATGTGGTTTTCTTAAAACTTGGTATTCGGTCCAATGAGGGGTCCATCCCACCATCCATAGGGCCCATTTAAAGCCAGAGAGACTAGTTCATCGAAATTGACACCAAAAGAAATCAAACTGAGGATCTTGAGAGGATCTTGAGAGGAGCACACATACGTGATATGTTGTTAATTAGTAGTCTTTGAAAATTTAATTTAGATGGGGATGATTACGATGAATTTTTGGCCTTTCCTGTCAAATATATACACTAATTTTACATCTTATAGAAAGAATGAGATTATTATAAGTGTATGTGAAATGGTCTGAGAAAATAGTAAGTATGGTGTGAGGAGAAGAACATTACCATCTCATAGCTATCTAAAAGCTTAACTTTATATAATTGTACAGAAAATTAATCAATATTATATGAAGATGATGAAATTATACACAAATTGGTATAATGATCATAAAAACTTTGTATTTATGTAATATATATCCTTTTTGTCAAGAACCAGTGTTGGATTACCTTGTTTACATAGTTGCAATCAATGTTTTAAATCTCAGTTGCAATTTTGGTAATCGGCTAATCACATCACTGTTCTTGATATTGCCTAAAATGCGATTGCACTGCGGTTGCAGAGATATAATCTAATGTCGCATACCTTTTTAAAACTCACTAGTTGCAACCTTTTTATTGTTACTTGAGTCCCAAGCAAGCAGCTTGGTCGGTGAGCTGAGGGATACCAAAGGAGTGTTTACCAAGAGCTCTAGAATTCAAACCCTAGAAACTAATATAACCACTACCGTTTACTTCGCCAAAAAGAAATACATTGTCAAATGATATACTTTTTGTCAAATGATATACTTTGGTAGGGACTCATTGCTGGAGTAATACTCTTGTTAGTCACTAAGGGGAAGAGTTCTCACATCCTTACATTTGATGAAGAATTATTCTTCATATATCTTCTTCCGCCGATAATATTCAATGCAGGGTAAAACTTTCTCTCATTGTGTTATACTTGCAGCAGCTATTGAAGTTCAAACTTTGATAATTTTGAGTTATCCTTCCTAACAGATTTCAGGTGAAGAAGAAACAGTTCTTCCATAATTTTTTAACCATTATGCTGTTTGGTGTCATTGGTGTTTTCATTTCCACGTTTATTATTACTGGCGGTAATGATTATTAATCTATTTTCTTGAAATTTATAGCACTGTCATTATGATAATTTTCATGGATTCACCTTACATTTTGTTCACCTAGGCAGCTGGTTGCTGTTCCCCAAGTTGAACTTCCATCACTTGACAGTGCGAGATTATCTTGGTGAGAGTAGTTACATCATCTCAATATTATGCAAAATCACAAGCAGATTTTATAAGAATAAATATGTGAATTAGTCCTTGAAATTGCAGGTTTGTATAAATCTAGTTTCTCACGTTATTGGTACTTCAAAATGATTCTTGAAATTGAAATTTTTTAATCAAACTCGTTCCTCTATTGGCATTTGTAGGGACTAGAATGGCATTAAATTGTTAGTATCAGGGATGAATTGGAAACTAAGTGAATAGTGTCAGGGAGAGATCCATTTGATAACTGACTCAGACAAAGGGATGAAATTGATTATTTTGAAATTGCAAAGATCGTTTTGGAATATTTGATAATGTGGGACTAGGTTGATACTGTCAACAATATCAAGGACCAACTTGGATATTTACTCGTATTTAAAATTATCCATATATATCATATTTGGATGATAATTTGCTTATCTTAATTTGATTCAGCTCTAGGAACAATTTTCTCCTCAACCGACACAGTTTGTACACTACAGGTTGGTTAGATTGGTCAATGGAATTATTCATTAAATTATATATCTACATCATTTTAGTGTATTAACATTTCATCTGAAAACTCTTGTAGGTTCTCCATCAAGATGAAACTCCTTTACTATACAGCTTAGTCTTTGGGGAAGGAGTGGTAAACGATGCAACATCAGTTGTACTCTTCAATGCGGTGCAAAAGCTTGACGTTTCAAAACTTGATAGCAAGACATTGCGTGTTATTGGTGATTTCTTGTATCTGTTCTCAACAAGCACTGTTCTTGGAGTTGTTGTGAGTCCTGTTAATGAGCATTGTATGCAAAAATTGAGCAAGTTATTTTATGAAATGTTATTATTTGATTTCATGGCTTCCGATAACCCCTCTAGTTAGTCGATCACATTACATTCACATGCATCTAGATATGTTGGTTACCTATTACATGGAGAAACATTCGTAAATGAAGTTTTACAGAGTTTAACTCTTACTCCGCTCGTAGTTTATTCTTGGGAATTCCCATTTACGTCGATGAATTCATGTTTTATGCAGACTGGACTTCTCACAGCATACATCTTGAAAGCCTTAAGCTTTGGAAGGTATGTATATTATTCTCTAAAAGTTTTCCAAAATGGTATTTCCAGAATGATTTGAAATGTGAACATCAAAGTTCAATAACTACATCTCATAACCTGGAGTTAAGGAAGTGAAAATCTGAGAACAAGTTAACAAATTTCCCCCTGCATATGCCTGCAGACATTCAAGTGTTCGTGAAATTTCATTGATGATGTTAATGGCATACCTGTCCTATATGTTGGCAGAGGTATTATATTCTCAATTATTTGGTCTTTTTTTGACTTTTCATCTGTTACAATCTTAAGGAACTAGGCCCTTTCAGATAAATAGCTTAATTAAGCGCTTATTATATAAGTTCTTAAGTATATGCTATTTCTATATAAAAGATAAAATAAAGTCGAACTATTTTGAAATAAGGTATAACTTGTTTCATAAGCTTGGAAAGCATATGGATGTTATAAGTTGTTTTCATAAGCTCTCTCAAACACTCACAAGTGTTTGTGTCAGTAGATAAGTTCAAATAAGTCAATTCAAACAGACCCTAAATGAGTTTGCATTTGGTCAAAATGAAGTCGCTTCAGCTTTTTGAGAATCTGGCTTTAATAAGTTTAAATACTTTCCTTTTAACATGCAGCTACTTGAACTAAGTGGAATCCTCACTGTTTTCTTTTGTGGAATATCAATGTCACATTATGCATGGCATAATGTCACAGAAATTTCAAGAATAACAACCAGGTATTTGGCTAATCCTTTGCAGATTTTAGTAATTTCCAGACTGAAGGTCTGAGATTTCTGGTTTTTCGTTTCTCTTCTCCAGGCACGTGTTCGCAACAATGTCGTTTATTGCAGAAACCTTCATATTTCTTTATGTGGGTATGGATGCCCTTGACATTGAAAAGTGGAGGATGACCCATTTAAAGTACGATTACTCTTTACAACTCTACAATTGGTTTCCTTATGACTAATGCATTACACACTGATGTATGTTATGTTATTTATGGTCTAGTGCATGGCTGGTATCTTATGAGTGCAAGCTTACTATTTGTATAGTGCCAATGTGCCACTTACCTACATAGATAATTCAACGCAACTTCAACGTGACTTTGCTACTTTGTTAAACTATTTTGTATTTCTGAAATCTTAAAACTAACTTCCAACATACATTGTGAGTCGTGACATATCACCTTGGTATTATATAGCTTTGTTTCGTTTAATGTTTTTCTTGTCAACTTCATTGCAGATTTGGAAATTTGATGGGAATTTATAGTTGCTTAATCTTCTTAATATTGCTTGGGAGGGCTGCATTTGTTTTCCCCCTCTCTGCACTTGCCAATTATATGAATAGGCACGCTGAAGAAACACCGAGTATTACATTTGGACACCAGGTTATTGAACATGTTTTATGATATACTTTTAGTGTTATCTGATAAAATGATTTTTTATTGGTTTCTAAAGTTTTGGTGAATTATTTCAGATAATCATTTGGTGGGCTGGCCTAATGAGAGGAGCGGTCTCCATTGCGTTGGCTTTCAAACAGGTATGTGCATGAAATTTTATTTTTAGACATTGTAATTAGAGTGAAATTTATAAAATAAATATGCGTTCATGTATCGAGATTTCTCCTTCATTCATGTAGCCATGAGTAATATTGGTGTAGCATAAGGAGGAGGTACCGTTGAATTCTCATCTTTTTGTTTATGCAGTTCACATACTCAGGGGTTACTTCTGATCCGGTTAATGCGACAATGATTACCATCACCATTATTGTTGTTCTTTTCACCACACTGGTGAGTAGTTGCGATTCTCATTATTTGATTTACAGTCAAATTCAGCCCTACAAAACTGGTGTGAAGTGAAGGGTTTGTCTAGGTTTTACAGTCTATCTACAAAATGATTGCAGGTGTTTGGTTGTCTAACAAAACCACTAGTAAGATATCTTCTTCCACATCATGCGGCAAGGGTAAATACCAACCATGAAGAATCAACGTCACCGGTCGAGGACATGAATCTACCTTTGCTATCCTTTGAGGAGTCGGCAGCAACCAACATTAGCCGTGCAAAGGAAAATTTATCCATGTTATTAGAAAGTCCTGTGTACACCATACATTACTATTGGAGGAGATTTGATGATTCCTACATGAGACCTTTATTTGGAGGACCCCGCGCTAACCATTCAGAGTGCTAGCAAATCAAAATGACAAATCATAAGGATATCTAAAAGATGCACTTGAAAAACAAATGATGATCCATTTGAGTCCAGTTTTGAAGATTAAGTAGCTGCCACGAGCATTCAGTGCCACTGTTTTTGAATATGGTGACGAATCAGTGACGAATATGACAGATAAGTGCAAACTTATACAGAAGTAGATAGTTTCTTACTGATCGATGTTGCGGCAAGTTAGCAACATCACACCTTTTAAGTTAATCCATAACTTGTTCTATCTACGGTCATAAAAAAAGAGAAATGCTAACATGTACCCTTAAGGCACATGTTAATGTACTAAAAATAGAAATTTTGTATTGGAAATTGTGGCTATTTAATTCTCAAAAAATTGAATATTTTATGTGAATTAATTTCTCTCAATAAATAGTTGTTAATCCTTAACATGTGCCTGAGGCACATGTTAGCAAGACCCTTTTAATGTTTTACTGGGGAAATATATATATGTTGAGATAGTTGAAATAATAAAACAGGGGATTTGGTATAAACGTCTACCTCAGATCTCTTATATTGGGTCAAGATCTACGATATTCTATGGGAAATGGTCAACGGTTCAGATGTTCCATCCTGGCACGGAAAACTATGTTATGATCCTAGTTATTCAGGCATCCATGTCCGTTCATGAGAATATAGGTGGAAAATTTGGTCCAAAATAGAAGGATGCAAGTAGAAGATTGAGGTAATACATATAACTTGCAAATCTTGTCATTGAGTGAGAAATACATTCTGTTATCTTTATATTTTACTACATCAAATAACTGTATAAAATCTAATACATAGGAAGCTGATACATCATACATCTTGAATACACAAATAGATAGGAATGGCAAACACATTGAAAATACATTATTCATTTATTTGAGGGGCCAAAGGATGCTTAGTTAACCATTTCAAAAGCAAATGGTTCTCAAGAATTTCTTCAATTCGCTGCGAAGAAAAAAGAAGAAAAATGAGTCACCAAACAGTATACTACTCCCTCCGGCCTTAATTATAATGTATTTGGTTCATAATATTGAACAAATAAATTAATTATTGAATGAATCTAAAAAGAAATTTTTTGCTTATAATTAAGGCCGAGGGAGTACAAAATATTAATATTAAAGCTATATTTGTATCAATGTCTATTCAAGGTTACCTCTACATCCAGGTGGTGTTTTTCTACCACATTTTTTAGGCAAGGCCAAAGCTTTTGTAGGGTTGATTCCAAGTGCAGGTAGGAGTGACTTGTATCCGCAAAGACAAGGCAAATCAGCCTTTTTAATAAGTGCACAACATTTTGTACTTGGTTTTGGAGGTCGTTTCCCAGTAATTGCATCATGGCATACATCTAGCTTATTTGTGTCAATGCTACATACTATAATAGCATTGGCACCACCAAATAATGCAATAAGCAATGCTACAAAAACTAGCAAGTTCATTACCAAAGCATTGACATTAATCTTTGTCATAGCTCTAGCTAGCTAATCTAGGTTATTAACAAGCTATAATGTTAATTTATATATAATGTAGTTTTAGACTTCAGGGTTTTGTTGCAAGTTGCAATATTATTTTACATTGCTTCACTTGGTTTTAGGTGTGTGAATTGAAATATTATTTTACTAAGCTTCACTTGGTTTTAGGTGTGTCATGTGAATTTACTTGATAGATCACGAGATAGGTTTACACAATGAGATGTTGACCACAACAAAACAAACTTTAAACTGGCCTGTTTGCTAATAAACAAAAATTGTTCCACTGACTTTGCCAAATGCATGAATCTAAGGTAATTTCTCAGTCCATCACCAAAAATGTGGGGATTACCGTAAGCACGTTTTTTTATAGTGTATTTGACAAATTTAAGCATATAGAAGATCGGATTGAGAAATTATCTGATACTAATTAGTATTATTATTTATTTTGTTTGGCCTAATTCAATGTCAGGGATACCTTCTATTAATGAGATTCTCAAACCGTATCTCATCTAATTCGAGACGTTTTATACATGACGTTATAGTTGTCAAACTCATGAGTAGATTCGTATGAATTTAGGAGTTTAAAAGGTAAAAACGAATGGAATCGCATATAGAATCGTTTTGATGATAGACTTAGGTAAACTTGTATAGACTCGCGAGTTTATGATAAGTTTACGAGTCCATAAGATTTTTTTTAAAAACAAAGTTTTTTAAAAAAACCCAAAAAAGCTCAAACTAAACCAAATTTGAAAATAAATAAATAAATAAACTAGAATCAATTTTTCTTTTTCAATCTCACACTCAATTTAAAAACAAAACTTTCACTCATGGAAGATAAAAGAATTAAGGTCATACTCACATTCTTCAACATCATTTTTTTCTTCCTTCATCGATGACATTTACTTATTGTGTATTGAAATATTATGGAAACTGATGTTGATAATAATGATAGGCAAAGTGTTGGTGGATGTAATGTTTTGAATCAGATAAAAGTTAAAATAATCTAAGTTAGGTTACAATTAATGATGAATAGTGTGTTTCATTTTAGATTGAGTTTGATGATGATGGTGAAGATGATGGTGATGGTGATGGTGATGGTGAGGATGACGATGGTGGTGATTTTGAAGATGAGCAATATTCCACAGGAGCTTTTGGATATGTTTGAAGCTATAAGCATATATGTTTTATGATTTTTTTAGTATGTAGTAACCAATTAGGAAGGAACTTATTTGGTGGATACTTTGCGGGCTGGAAAGAGCGTTTATTTTGTTGTGCTTTGCAAGGAGGGGATGGTATGTGGATCTGCTCCGTGTTGCGGTTGGTCCATCCACCGCGGTCTAGACCTCTACTTAAAGGTTGTTTTAATCCATTTTTGTTTTTTTTAATTTTCATATTACCTGTTTGGGTATCTCTCCATTTTATGGATAAATTGGTCAGGTTTATGTCCCCCGTTTTTTTATTATGTATTTTTTCTCTTTTATTAATAATATATTTATGAGCATTCGGAAGATTAGAGTTGGGTACCAACTTAGTTGGGAGCCACTCTTTTTTTATGTCATTTGCTCTTGCCTTATAAAAAAAATAAAAATAGGAAGGAACTAGGACCTTATCTACTTAAATTGTTATTTTGCATGCTCTAATACGAGGGTTCTTTTTTTTTTTTTGTTAAAAAGTTTGTTATGGAGTTTGAAATTATAATTTTTATGTTAATTGGTGTTCTATTTAAATATATATGTCATTTATATGTCACTTACATATCTTTGTAAAATAAATTATAATTTTTCATACTTGTACGAGTCTATGGGTTGAGTTTACGAGTGGAGTCTACAAACCTTATTCGAGTCTATGTAGACTCGCGAGTCTGACAACCTTGTATGTCGCATGCCCTCAACAAACATCTACGACGTAATTAGAGTGGCTTGATAGGGTAGTCTAACAGACCTTAGTTATACTCTTAAACCATCTTAGAATTCTTAATGAATTATACTCAATCTTATAGTAAGGCGAGGGACGCCTCCCACCTGGATCTTTGGAACACACTTATTTTACGTTAGAAGACAGTGTAATATGAATGGTTTGATATTATATGGTTCAATAAATATTTGATTAAAATTTTGGTTGCATCTAACTTAATCCTGCAAAAAAAATAGCTTGTATGGAGTGGAATGTCTTCCATTTATAAACACATATTCAAGTCGTATCTTGTGTAGTGTGAGACTCTTAAGATTATCATGAAGACGTTTGTGGGATATTTTATTATTTAATTATATTTTTAAGCAAATTAAGATCTTTATAATAGTTTTAGTTATTTATCAATTAGGATCCTTAATTGATTAGTGATTAAATAAAGTAAAAAGTAATTAAACCACAACAGTAATTAGGGGGCCAAAACAGTAATTAAATCATAAATATATTCATCTCTATAAGTTCACGTATGTTTGCTTAATTGTCATTTTCATGAGATAAAAATACTTAAGCCATAAATATATTCATCTCTATACAAATAACCAGCAAAAAAGAGAGAAATGTTGCCTCAACTCAAGTAATACTCTACCTTTTTAACAATGGTTAGTTGTAAGAAATGTGCAAGTACATATCACCGAGGAAACTTCATCTCTTGCAGGCCCTACTCATTACATGATAAGCAAGCTGATATTGCTGCATATTACACGTTTTTATGATTTTTTTCAAACCAAGATTTTACTGAAATTGTCTAGATATTGTACAAAAACATTCCTTAACCAAGGTAGGTCGAACGGCAGATGAACATAGCAAAGATTCCTTCTGAAATCTCTCTTCAAAACCTGCAGCAAGAAGCAACCTTAGCATGTTAGAATGTAGAAATAAAACAATAGCATACTCATAAAGAAAGAGGTCAGATTGCTTTGAGATGACCCTCATCTTATCATGAACATTGAACATACTGAATCAGTTGACAAGTTAGACAATAGGGATTGAAGTTTTGATCAAACTTGTACTTGATTTACCAGAAGTCCAGAATTAACAAAAATAACAATCTACCAGTGATAGAAGAAGTGGCACCACAAACTACAGTATTTTCAAGAAGTTGCTCTACAATGCCATGAGTCTCTAAACCCAATAGACTTGGCTGGAATAAAGCTTCACCAACTGTATATCTTTCTCTTCCAATTGTTATCACCTGCCCAAGAAAGTTAGTCAAAGGACC
>Ga0315913_1003493_pt1 | contig 18898 bp, 15 predicted proteins | sample MpolsnodulesMG_FD_207736 | JGI IMG/M metagenome (GOLD analysis project Ga0315913, IMG submission 207736) | Medicago polymorpha root nodule microbial communities from Los Angeles, California, United States - small nodules | ecosystem: Host-associated > Plants > Roots > Nodule | place: USA... | reverse complement strand
AGGCATATTGTATAAAAAAATAACAACGAAAGCCATAGAGTAAAAAAATAACATTAGTAGTGTCTCTCTCTATATATATATATATATATATATCAAGTAACACTAATAGTATATTGTTCCTTAAAAAAAACTATTAGTATATTGTTCCGTAAAAAAAAATGGTATATTGTATACAGAGAATTACAAAGAAGAAAGTCGGTTGGTGTATTTATTAACAAGGGCTAGTAATATTTTCTAAAAAAAAAAAAAAAAAGGCAGTAGTATTTATTATGGAGCTATATTACAATAAATTATAGTGGGTAAAAATGAAATTTATATGAAATAATAAGGGTAAAAGTGGAAGAAAAAGTGAAAAGCTATAAGCTATAAGCTCAAAAGCTACTTGGAATAGCGTCTGAAAAATAGCTAATAAGCTCTTGAAATAAGCTATAAGTTCGTGGTGGAAAAACATTATCAAACAGAGCATTTTTGGTCAAATGAACTTGTAAGCTATTCGTTATAAGCTATAAGCTAATTTTTTATCCTTACCAAACAGAGTTATTATGTGACGGAGGGAGTATAACAAATATTTTTGGAGAAAAAAAGAACAATGTTTTTTTAAACATGTTTTTTTTTGTAGTGTTTTCTAAACATGTTTAAATAACTATAAAAGCCCGTAAAGTCTAATTTAATTCTCAATACTAATATTATTAAATTTAATTCCTTTTAGACTCCGCAATTGTATGTACTCCCTCGGTCATTAATTAGAAACAAGAGGTAGTATTTTTTTTCCATCAATAATGAAGGTATAGTATCAACCGCTCTTAAACTGCATATTTCTTCCTGTGCATAAGATCCAAATCCTAATTAAGATTCGCAAATTCTTTGACCAAAAAACGTCCCCAAATTCATGTTTTGGGAAGTTGTACTTGTTTAGTTGTATTTGTTACTGTCATTTTAAGTGTGAGTAACCGATACATGATTAAAAACTAACGTTATAATCAAGTACTATAATTTATGCAATATTTATATGAATATTTTAGTTAAATTTGTAAATGTTAAACATGAATCATGTTAAATTAATCCCACTGTCCTCCGGGTGATTTAGAAACAAATCTTGAACTCTTCACCCTGTTTTTGGTGTCCACGATTCCTTACAGTTAAGGAGTTGATAGTATGGCAGTCCTTAAAAGTTTCATCAATTAACACTGAAGAGGTATAAACATAAATATGCGAAATATATGAATGCAGTTATCCCCACGTATATCTGTACACATTGTTGATTTTGTCCCGGTCAATTATATCATCTATGTCAACACCTTAATGAATCATATGCTGAACCTATCACCTGTACTAACAAAAGGTCATTTAGCATAAACACACCCCTATAAAACCTTTCAAACTTTCCTTTCTGAACGATGGAATGACCAGTGTAATTTTACATTCTACAGGGTGACTGCAACAAGATGTGCAAAGCATATTTATAAGTATGTTCATAACTATAGATCCCCAATTCAGCAGTCATCTTCATTCACATCGACGCCTGTATTTCTACAGCACCGCCTCTGCAACTATCTTGACAAAAAACAAGCTTCAACTGTTAAACTGCTCACCGCACCTTCCCTGAGCTTTTCTTCCCCATCCGACAATTCCATTTGATCTGAATCAGTCATTCTCAACGATGAGCTTAGAGCAATTACAATAAAACAGACAAGTTATGCAAAGGCTTAGTTATTTACCAAAGGAATGTCGTCAGAAATCTCAGCTATGCTGACATCATCAGGACTTGATGGCTCAATATGTGATTTCTCCGTTTCTCCAGGACTATCCCCCACATTGCTATTATCTTGTTCCCCTTCAGACTCTGATTCTTCTTCACCATGAACACTTTCCCTTTCAGATGATTCATCCACTTTCTTCTCTTCTGAGCTATAGTGCGGGACACTCTCTCTATCTTCAGAAATCCTCTCATTATAATCTCGCTTATCATCGTCTGATTCTTCGATATGACGAAAGTTCTTGGTTTTCTTGAGCTGCTTTCTTCTGGGAACTGATCTTACTTTCTTGTTAGATTTCTTCCCCTTTTTTGTGATTTCATTGTACACTGCTGTCAGTTCCTCTTCTGAACCACCTAGCAAATAAAATTGGTGAGAAATAGAGATGAAACAAAAATGAAGCACAAGTCATGGGTGTAACATTCATTTCTAAACCAAATTATCAATCTAATAGTGACCCATATCATATATTTTAAGATGCATTACCTGAGTCTGTCTCATCCGCTTTAGAGATCATGGTCTCTTCAGGATTTGATATCTCAGAAGTCTCTTTGGCCTCCTCTTGATAGAAATCACTTTTTGATGCATACTTTTTTCTAGGTTTTGCAGGCTTGCTTGGAGATTGTTTACCATTAACTCTATAAAGCAGGTATACAAATGACAGTGATTAGAATTTAGAACAGAAAAACAAATCAAAGATGTGTAATAACGATCTCATCTGTTTCGACTCACATCTTTTTTTTCTTTTTACTTGGTGAGCCACTTGAACCATTAAGTTTGTGCCCAGAACTACAGAGCAATATAAAACATCAGTCCATGAAATGGAGACAGCATACCAAATAGGGTATAAGACAAAGTTAAGTAGCCAGTGTAGACACAACTCAACAATCAACTAAAATAAAGACTAATTTGTTAACGGAATACTTACATTTCAAGTGAAGAGCGTTTTATCTTCTGGTAAGAAATTCAAAAATAAAATGCATCAGATATTCTGATTTTAATTAATCATAACTGATATCTTCTAGAGGAAATGAAAAATGAACAAGTAATCATAACTGATATCTTCTAGTGGAAATGAAAAATGAACAATTACTTCAGAGAAAGGAAGAGCACTAAAGGAAAACTGGAAACCTTAGTAGATTTGCGACCCTTGTCCAAAAGCTCCCAGCGCTCCCTTTCCAAACGGAGTATTTCTACATCCCCGTCATCGTATAATATCTTCCACATGACATCAGTAACATGTATCAGAATTGTAAATAACAAACAGATAGCAAGCAGGAAATCTTTGTGCTGAATTCAGAGGGAAGTTAATCATATTTAGCTTACCACATGCTTTCTTTTTAAAGAGTCATAAGACTTAATAGTGCCTCCATAATACCTATAAAACATTGATACATCAACATGAGAACTACATTCGAAAAGAAATTAAGGTTTTCAAAATCACTTACTTCTTGTCCGTAGGCCACCAAATTTTAATTCTGCAACCAATTAGATCTTCACTGTCAATTTCTCCTCTTTTCATTGCGCACTGTAGATGGTAAACCAAATCAAACAAAATGACCAAAGAGACAGGCAGGAACACAACTATGAAATACAGAAAGTGGAAAAGCTTGTAAATAAAGTTTACCTTTGTCAATCCTGCAACACGTTTTCTTTTAGTCTTTTTACTAAAACATGTAGGGGACTTGGAATTATTACTTGTAGTCTTTTCACTTTGTTCCAAATCGTCAAGACTCTGCATCAGAGAAAAAAAGTAAATAAATCTCAGTCTACATTGAGAAATTACATCCTATATTAGCAGAGTCTAATGCAGAGTAAGGTCTGTACCTTCATGTCATAATCATCATTATGATGGCTTTCAGAACCCTTAAGTTTTTGTTTTAATGAGGACACTAACAAGTCTTTGACCATTATTCTTTCCATAGTTTCGCTATCTGTATCAGGGTTAATTTCTTCATCCAACCTTAAATTTTCTCCTGGGGAATTTTCTCCTGAAACTCTACGAGATGCATTCAACGTAGTAGTTAATAATCTTGGTTTACCATGAGCAGAGGAAGAACTATTACGTTTAGACACTGGAGCAGGTGTTGTTTCATCAGTTTTTCTTTTTCGACCTGTAGCATGCTCTGGAACCTTCGGTGTTTTCGTACTTAAAGAATGTTCATGACCATTGCATGTTTCAAGATTAGTAGATGACCCTAAGTTGTCCAAGTCAGCTTGTCTGGCCATATTCAAGATAGCAAAATCATTTTCAACCTTTTCTGTTTCAGATGGCACAGGCTTAATTTTTTTCACTTTTTTGCCACAAATTCCTTGAGATTTGATTTGCTTTAACATCACTCCCAAAGTTACATTTTCTTCATTGTCCTTTGAAGATTCATCCTCCACTAATTGGGATTGAACCTGATGTAAAAGCAGCATAATTACATGGTTATCAAAATTTTAAAAGTAACTTTTCAGTTGCATAAAACATACCATCTCTAGCTCAAGAGATTCAAAGTAAGCCAAGGAGATATCATCCACAACCCAGCTTTTCACTTCACTTACCTGCCAGATTGATTCAGTTGCATTAATTAAAGCCATCGGAGATATAATAATAATAATAATAATAATAATAATAATAATAATAATAATTATGATTATGATTATGATGATGATGTTCAGCTTATTTCAAGAATACATCAGCTGAGAGAAGACAAGTACAACATATTCAGTTTTGGTTAACTCAAGGCATCTAACTTGTTCAGTTGAAAGAAGGTAGTGTTATTCAACATGTGACAAAGCATCTAAACAAAACCACCCAAAGCACATTCATCAAGCAATAAGATGAAATGAAGCATAATTGAAAGGAAATGCTTTCCCGTAATAAAACCATCCTACTGTATATAGAATAGTTCAAGCGTCAGCCATATTTAATCAACTAAACAATCAGATAGCATATGTTAAGTCGAAGTAGCAAGACTCTATTAACTCAAATGTGCAAACAATCAATGGTTCATTAAAACATAAAACTAGCATATTCAGGTAACAATATGACGCAAGTAACATCAATGATATTAATCAATCTCAATTCAATAAAAGGTCCTATCTAAGAATAAAAAAATTTCAGAAAGCATTTTATACAATATGAAGAAAGATACTTGGCAGACAGGAAAGATGAAAAAAGAGCATACCACAGTGCCATTTCCTTCCTTCTTCTCAAATGCTTTGTATAGCATTGGAGGTAGAGACAACAAATGGGACAATTCTTGCAAATCAACATCCTTCTGCACTAATCTTTTAGTTATTGCTAACCCAAGGTCGCACATTGCATGAGAATTCTGGAAATTCACTCACCAAAAATATAAATTATAATCTATTACAATTTGCAATGTTTAACTACTTACAAATAAGGACAAAATTATTCCCAACCTTTGTCTTTGAGGTGTCTATTGTATCTTCGGAAAGTTTTATACTCTGAAAGATGGAAATGATAGTAGATAGAATTTCCTTTTCTTTGTTAGCAGTTCCTTCTGACTTAGCAACTTCATCTCTTTGAAGTAATATTGACAGTATTAAGTGCAGCTGCCTAAAATGTCAAAACAGAATATACATTTAGTAAAAATTAACATTCCCAACACATTCTATGTTATGAGGTTTGTTAAAAAGTAAATTTGTAGGTATAGGTGCAGTTGCAATCCTCGTTCATCTTTCAAATCAGCAACATATAAGCAGGTATTTTAGAAGTACAACAAGTCAGTAAATCAGATAAAAAGAAAGCATCAGAGCCAAAGCCTTCACTGAGCATACACTCCCGTGCAGATCTTTAAGGTGCGATTCCAAATTAAGATTTTTATAAGCTTTCCATAGCATGTGAAAATAATACTGTATAGCCTAGTATGCATAAAAAACTTTTTAAAAATCTTCAATTTAATAAGCATGTGGCATTCTACTCAAGTTCAAACTAATGAGAACCAAATATTAACATTACACATTTGATTTAGACTTTGTCTAATGTGCAAGTAAATTAGTCTTATACCATGCACAAGTTTGTTTTTCACCACTGGATCAATAAGTCTCATCATATATCTCATTTGAACCAATGGTGAAAACAAGTTTTTGCATGGTGCAAGACTTGTCTGACTTGTGCACCATAGACTTGGCCTTTGATACAAGTCATAAAATCATTATAAAGGACCCCATAATTATTAATTACTAAAAGTAAACTAAATCGCCTCCATCCCTTCTATTCCAGGTTAATGGTTTTCATTAGTTTGAGTCTTTTCATACTTTTTTCGAGGAGTGTCTAAAAATAGATTCAGCATAGAGATATCTTAAGTGGGTAATAATGTACCGGTATATATTATCATATGCTCCAACATCCTTGCACTCCTCAACATTGGGACATGAGTTATGAGCAAGTGCATGAACTAGGTATGGAAGGATGTATTCCGGGTATATGGGAAAGGAATTTGCATCTGATTGCACCGGAATTTGTCGTGCCTTTGCCTGGTAGTACATTTGAATAATGTCTGCCATATTATGCTTATCCTGCATTAACATTAACAAAAGCTAAAAATTAATGTCAAAGAGTAGAAAAATTGCAATTGTGGAAAAGACAACACAACAACTTACCTCTGCAAATTCATGTGGCTTGGATCCAAATATGTTGAATAAGAAGGCACATGCATATTTGGCATCCAAAACACGGTCTTTAATATATTGATGAACTTTGCTTAAAAGAACCTTCTTAGCTTGAGGAAAGCTAGTCTACAAACTCAAAACAAGACAATGAGAATCATTTATTTCAACATTGAAATGAAAATTTCATCAAACTGATTTCTGCCTTTACATATGAAACTGGTTAAAAATTATAACTGCTCAGAAGAAAAGCCCACCTGAGTTACCCATAAAGTTAAGTGGAAAAGATCAACAGGTATATATTGATCCCAAAGCCTTGACAACCGAATAACAGCCTTTGCAGAAGCAAGCTTCAAATGGGCCTTATCAACTGGACTGCAAACGAGCATAAATGAATACATGGTGTTAGGACCCAGTATGAGAGGGTGTCTTAAGTAATTAGTAGGTGGTTAATTAGGTTTAAGAAGATTATTAGTAAGTGGTCCATTAAGATTAAATGATAAGGCCCATTAGGGTTAAATAATAGAATGTTCTCTTTATATGTATTTAAAGGGGAATTCGTCTAAGTTTTAGAGCATAACGGAATAAGTTTTCTGTTAAGGACTAAAGTAAGATTCCTCACTGAGTTGTGTCGGAACTTTACTCCGGCAGTAGTTAGAGAAACTCTCTACTATTATCATCGTACTATTTTCATTACTATCAATAAAAGCACCCTATTTTCCTTAATTGTTATCTGTTTCTTCATCTTGCTTGTGCTGTGTTCGGTTGGCAAATTGTAGGATCCATTGGTCACATACCTTGACTGCAGGTCCTTTGCTATTTCACCATAAGAAAGAATATTCCTAAGGATATCCAGAAGACTGTCAATATCAGGACGAACATGAGCATCTTTGAAAGGCAGGTAGCTCTTTACTAAGGTTTTGATGCCATATATCTGCAGCAAAGAAAGAAAAAGAAGGGGCACGTAGAGAAACATAGAATAAAATGTTAACTGGGAAGCCAGCTCAATGTATTTTCAAGTGCACCTACAGAGCAAAATTGTATCTTAAATATCTTAAGTAGAAGAGACTAAGTCCTACCAACCTTCAACATGCAAAGGTCGCTTTTATCATCCCAAGATGTTCTGGTGTGATCTTCTTTCTGAAACAGCGAAGCATGCATTCAGATTAAAATCAAATACTTCATTTATTTTTATAAGCACACCATTAAGCGGGATTTTCAATGCTTACACCATCGCTTTTCAGAATCTTGTTTGTTATAAATTCTTTAATTTCACTCTCTCTAGTCTCAAAAACAGATATTGCATTCTGTGCTATACACCCCAGAGACTGCAGTACTGCAGGAAGATGTGTGTTCTCTTCCAGCATATCTACAAGTTTCTGTATAGATATGACAAAAATTATAGTGAAAGTAAAAAAAAATGAGTATGTTTAAAATAAACGAATCAACTAAATGAAACCTTGTATAGAACAGAAAGAGACATGAGGCCATCATCCTTTGTTATTGCAGCCAATGCATGGACAGCATATTTTGCCTGTCTCCGGCTGCCTTCTAAACATAACCTCTCCAATATAAGGTCGACCGAACTGCGTAAAACAAGGAGGTAATAAGAAATTCTGCAGGGAAATGGATTTAAAAGATTAACAATTTTAAAAGCAGCACCTTGCCGTTGCTGAAAGTTGTTTACGAAGAGTAGCACCAGCCTTAGCTAAAACATTCAGAACACCCACTTTAATAATATCATTATTATCCTTCAGTAGATTCACCAGTTCCTCCTCACTACCACCAAAAACCAATGGACAGAAACGGGCAATTATCTGCAGTTTATCACAATTTTCAAATAAGAAAATATTTTTCTCTTGAATACTAAATCTGTGTGTCCACACTGATGCAAACCACACCACAGTTTCATAGCAGAAATACTTGAGGATAAAGTTATTGGAGAAGGATACTGAAAAATTACAAGCATCCAAATTCCAAACACATGACAATGGCACTTGTTAAAAACTATTCTATAACCTTTTCCTGTCAGCTTAGGCATTTATGGTCCGTTTGATGGTCAGGATAGGGAGACAGGATATGATACATTAATCATATCCTGTTGAAATCTCATGTTTGATGCACCAAAGGGATAGGATAAAATAAACCATTTTCCTATCCAATCCTGACTTTCCATTGTAATTTCTATCCTGAGTATAAGCTGAGTTAGAAATTATCCTGATGGGATTAGAAGATCAATCCTTATTTATTATCTTGATATTCTGCCATTTTTAAAATATTGTCATTTTTAAAATAATGATAGCATGTATTTTCTATTATAATTAATAACATGTCATTTTTACAATATTTAGTTAATGATGAGAGCAATTTTTTCATTTAATTATAATGATATCATGCTTGTTATCATGTGCGCATCAAACACATGATAGGATTAATGTTTATCATGTCCTTATCACATCCTATCTCTATCCAGCTTTATATCATATCCTGCCTCTATCCTATCCTGACCATCAAACGAGCCCTTAGGGCTTATCCTATCATACATATCAAACAAACCTTTAGGATATCAAAGCTTCTTTTAATTAATTAAGTCTTATCCTATCATACATATAAAAAATAAGTTACTTGTATTCAAATATATATATAGGGACCAAACAATCAAAAGTTTGATCCACGTCAGTTACCATTCTCAATTCAAAGATTCCATCCGGGAATCTGATTATTTCAGACTTAAAGCTTAAGGGATTTTCACTCAAGAGGCTGAATTAGAGATATAAATAAAAATCATTTCTGGCCCTTCTCCTAACAGCTTTTTGGAAAAATCAGCACTTACTATGCACAATCATCTCAAGTCCACAAATACCAATTAATCAGCTTCAACACAAAGCACAATTTGCAACATCATTATAAGCAAAAGCTGGAAACTATTTATTCATTATTTGTCCCAGAATTCATGGATAAATGTTAACGAACTACGTACAACAGTCCAAGAGACCTAAAAATGATATGCTCTTACCACCAATAAATTCATGCAAGACTGTGTACACTGAGCATTCTCTGCAGATTTTTGAGCTACAATTTCTTCAAGAATTGCTTTTACATGCTCCTTGTTGAAAAGCACGTAGGAGCACTTCATAGAGAATGTATTCAGAAATTCGTAGAGAGGATGTTTCACGCCAAGTATTTTAAGCAAATCATCCTGCAGACAAGAAATAAATAAATAAACAAAAATGTTCACAATAGGCAAATAACAAAGTCCAAGGTACTGTTTCTTTATTTAACTACAAAAATATTTATTAAAAAACGCATAATAACAACAAGGCTAACATTTAGATGTTGAAACTTGTGATAGTGTTCCTTAGTATAATACTAGAGTATAGCTAACAGATCCCTAACAGTCATGACTTGTTTGAAATTACAGCACTGAATCTATGCAGTTCATCTTATTGACAGTTGACACCTGGAAATAATGTTCGTAACGGCTACAGGAAAGTAGATCTCGAGACAGATGTAGTGGTATCAGATTCTGAAGATTGTTAACGTTAATTTTAGTTTAAGCTAGTTGCCAGTTCAGTGGTTAATAATTTAATACAGGCTTGTGTTAAGATTATAATGTTGATATTATAATGCTGGCAAAGTGAAAGAATAATTAATCAAATCTATAGTCAAAAAGCAAGAGAAAGCCAGTGTATTTGGCAATACCCTCTGGAGGCAATTAATGATAATTCTGGAAAGAATTAAAATCAGAAATAAAAATAAAAAATAAAAAAAGGGAGAAAGTAAGCACCCAAGTTCAGGAAATATTTGTAAATTGTATATATCACAGGAATTGAGCATCAGGTTCAAATATATAGCTCTCATGCTCACTTCAACGACTAATGTATACACAGTTTCTAGCAATGATTTTCCCAAAATAAAAAAGCATCATTAAAAACATATCTATCAATCATTGATTAATTTTACCCGATAGGCACGTGCTTGCTGGAGGCTAGTATTTGGATCAACAAGATTTGCCAAAATCTTCCAAATATTAGCATCTGTTAACTGTTCGAGAACCTGGAAATTCTCTTCGGCCTTTATGGGGTCACCAAACGAATGGGACATTACTTTGAAACAGAATCGAATCTTCTTTTGGACCTCGGGAACATCTTTATCCTGCATTTAAATAAGAATCAATGCCGTTGTCGTTAAATTCCCTACGAGAAGTTCATCTTTCCAACTTACAAAGTCACATACCTGATGCTTCTGCCTCAGAGACAGATACTTCTGCATCTCTAGCTGTAACCTGTTACAAGAGAAATACCATACAAATGAAATTTTTATTGATTATTGATGTTGAGAAACCAGAGAAGTCAACCAGGCTTACCTTTGTTTATGCTCCAATATCTTTTCAAGAGCCTTGACCTCCACTTTATCAAATCCAGAGAAAATTTCAACCCAATGTTTAACAATATCACTAGTTGAAAATTCTACTGGAAATACGGATCCACATAAAACAGATTCAATTATATCAGATCTGCATAATGAAATGAACAGAAAAAACACATTAGAACACATCTAACAGGAAAAAATAGAAATGAAAAGTAGAAAGCCAAACCAAAAGGGAAAAAATAAAAATAAAAAGTAGCAAAGATGCTAAAGAATTCAGCACAAGTGTGTCACCTGAAATCTTTGTCATAGAAACATCTAACGATTTTCCCAGGAATCCAGTCATATTCATTGAGTTTGACTGTTTCACAGCTATTCTCACAAAAAACTCTATGCACTTCAGCCAATCTCTCCATAGTATACTTTTTAACAAGTAGCTGCAAATGCAAAGTAAAAAAAGTAAATGAGATACCATAGTCAAATCAACAAAAGGTTGGATAAAAAAGACACGAAGACCAAAATTTAGAGATATACATACAGATTTATCACGAAGCCGTTCCGCAACAAGTTTCACCGTTTCAAGTGGGATTGCATTTAGGGCATGACATGCCACATCACATATAACAGCCACAACTTTCTTTCGAACATTTTCATCAAAATCCAGCAGCCGTTCGCAAAGAGCAGCTAAGTTCAACTCAAATAAAATCAGCAGGTATAACATAAAGATTAGAAAAAACATAGACCAACTGGATGTTTGTGTTTATTGCACTCACATAATATTTGAGAAGCTTCCGCTCTAAAAGGATTCAACAGCAGACAGTTCTTTACATGCTCAATGGCAGACATGCGAACCTCAACAACTCTATCAGACAACCTCTTTAAGAATTCTGAAAATATAGGCTGAAATGCTTCAGGAATGGAAGTTCCGGGAATAGAAATCATATCGCCAACCAAGTTCATTGCTTTCAAACGGGTTTCCAATTGGTCTGTCTACAAATTTCCAGTTTACAAGTAAGAAACCAGACATCAAAGGAAAGCAAAAAGTATTATTTAACCCAACTCATGAACAAAATTAATGATGCCCAAATGACTGATATTACAACTTTATACATTTCAAAACTCAGAACTTCCACAAATCATAACTAAGTATATTAAAGAAAATATCGTAGCAATAAGGTCATAACAAAGGAGATGCATGACACTGCTCAAAGCCAATAAAACATCAATTACCAGTAGCTCTCCGGTCACATAAGGGAGAACTCCAGATAGGATCTGAGGAGCACAGCAATAGAGATCATAGATAATTCCATGGTATTCAATTTGATTGTTCACTAGCTTGCTATCTCCAGACATTAACGATAGCAAAAGTTGTTTAATGCTGGATTCAAGTTTTCCCACACAATGCTGTATGACATTCATGGCAAGTCTTTTTGCAGCCATAGTAACACCCTGGAAATAAAATTTGAAAAATCACACTTCTTAAATAATAATGGAATTTAGAGCAGTAAAAGCATTAGCTATCTGCCTTTCAAGAGGAAAAAGAATTCATAAAAAGTAAATACCTTGTTTCCGCGGCCTAATGTAGAAAGTAAGATAGATAACAGATCCCCGTGAACATCCTCACTCTCTTCTAAGAGAACCACCATTATAGTTTGCATGGATGACAAGACACTTTCTGGATGATCATCTCTAAGAATGAAACAAAATATATGGGTTAACAATTATTAATTCAAAGAGGAATTTTTCAAGAAAGAAGCATAGAAATTTTGGCCTACAAGAAAATGGCTAGGACATATCTTCTTAGCTCTCATTTTAGTGTCTGAAAGTGTCAAAGTTTCAAGAATGATAATCAAGCCTTGTCCCACTAGGTGGAGACTGTATGTAGCAATACATTACTTGCTTCTCAAAAACACCACATTCCAGGTATGCAGAGATGTATAGTTTGTTTAATTATCTTTAATTCATTTGTCATTATTAATTTCTTATACAACCAGGTAAAAGAACAAAAGAACTAGAGAGGGAAAAAAGCAAGATACTGGGTTTGCAATATTGCAAGTGAATAGCAGAAACTTTCAGGAGGGTAACCCGTATTCATAAGTAATTAATAATAGCACACACTTGATGATTAATTATAAGATTTTATGACGAACAAACCTGGCAACCGCAACAAAAGTACTGAACATTTCATTCACCAGATCATCACATTCAAGATCTAACATCACAACACACGACCTATATTTTGCAAGTGTCTCCAATATAACAACTCTCCGTCCAAAAGATGGACCGCTGGTATCACTTAGACCACTAAAAGTGCTCACAATCAACCGAAAGGTATCCTACAAGGAGATTTGACATAGATTAGTACAAAGGATAATCGTAAATAATGTTCCAACTTTTTTCGGCACAAACTAAAATGGAGATAATTCCTTTTTAAGTTGTGAATATGAAAATGAAGTATAAGCAAGTGAAAGAAAGGCACCTTTAGAATTTCATCATTATAAGGAGCTTCAGGTGCAGTGATCCGAGTTATCTCACAAATACATGTTGCAACTAGAAGCTTGACATCCTTATCTTGGTGTTTCAGTAGTTCTGGCTTAACAATTGCATTAAAAAAGGGATTCATTGAATCTCTTGTTGTAGTCAAAGGTGACTGATCCAACTCAGCAAGGTATGTGGTCGCTTGCTGCATGAAGAAAAAAAACATTTTGATAGATGCCAAAAGAAAAACACAGTAGCGTCATAACAGACTAATTTCACAACACTAAGAGCCGGTTTGGATAAACTGTCAACAAATACCTGTAGTAAAAGAAATATTAAAAAATCTTAAATAAAAATTAGATGTGGCATCTCAACTCTTTCAAATACTCTGTCATTTAGTTACTGGATCAACACCTATAAGCTTGCACAGACTTTTTCATGTGATGAACATAAACCTCATTTTAATTGAGAAGCTCTCTCAACTAATTAGTTGTTAATCCAAACACTCTTTCCACTTAATAACAGACGACATACACCGGTTGCAAATTTCAGTATATGTATCCATTCTCTCTTAATTTTCTTGGTATCTAAAATTAACCTAACTTAAAGATTTATCAAAGGTTCTAGTAAGAATTGTTCCACTCAAGAATCGAATTTGTCATTTAAGTGTGAGCTCATAACAACAAGCATAGTAATAAATCTAGCAGAAATAGTAATTTATTAATTTAATTCCAATTGAAGAAAAACCTAATAACGTAAATTAACTAACACCTACATACATACAGTTATAGCTAGGTTTTAAAAGGAGAGCACGAAATTGAATGCATTAAATCTTAATCCTAAAAGAACTTAGCTACATAAATAAATAAATAAATAATTGAATTGGAAGATGAAAGATGAAAAAGAAAACCTTCAAGAGTTTGATGAGAGAGTCTTTGGAAGTAGGAACGATGATGTCGAACTTGGATCCTAACTCCTTCAGTAGCTGCAGGTAATGACCCTTCGAAGAAGAAGAACCCGCCATAATTCTCAAAAACGATGTCGTTTCACTATTCTTCTTCTTCTTCTTCTTCTTTCACTTTCATGAGTTTCACACGAGAAACGAATGAATGAACGAACGAAACTCAGAAAACGAATTACAAGAGAGAAATATGACAAGAAGAAGAAAAATAAAAAGGGTTTTATTTTTGTCTTACGTTTTTCTTCTCTTTTATAACACCCACCCCAATTTTACGAGTTATTCCCACACTCTAATATTTCACGTGCTATTCTATTATTATAAATAAATCTTTTTATTTGCTCTAAATCCTTTTTTTTTACTTTTTTTAGTAAATAATTTCATATCATATTTTTTGTTTTTTTATCTTTCCCATTCTTTTCTTATTTTGCTAAAACATAAAATTTAGAGTGAAGATTAACAAGATATATAATAAAAAATTACACCTCCGAGCTAAAAGAACGCTTAAAAAAAAAATCGGTTATACCACTAAGCCTTTGTTTGGAAGTTTGGATGGGAAGACTTTGGAGAGTTAGAAATATTGGAGAAAATAGAAAAATCTTTCATTTTTTTTTTAAAGAGTGTTTTTTAAGAGAATGATAAATTAATGTTTATGATTAATATATTTTTAATTCTAAAAATATTATAACAACATAGATTAAAATCGAAGAATTTATGGAAACCCTACACATCTCACCTCAAATGCAATTTTTTAGTTCCTCCAAATGAGAAGGATTTTGTATCACGAGGAAAAATGAAACCCCCCACCCCCATCCATTGAGGACCCTTGTTCCTCGTGTTTAATTCTTTTGTTGTTTTTCTTATACTTCTCTTTTTTTCCTGTTTAGTTTTGCCAATGTAAAAAAAAAAAACTCCTCCCTTGCATTCCCCCCTAAACTCGAAAACAAAGCCTAAAAGTATCAATTCGGTTAGAATCTGAAACTCTTAAGTCTAAAATTTGTCTTTTTGGTTTTTTATGAGTAGAACAAACCCTCTTGGGGTTAATTTTCCTTTGATTTAAGAGAAAATGGTAAAATCTTTCACATTTTTTTAATGATTAAAATCAATTATTATTAATAATATATCTTTATTTTAAGAATATTATAACAACATAAATTAAATTTGAAGAATTTATGTAAACCCTACAAATCCCTCATTCAGGAGTTCCTCCAAATGAGGAGGATTTTGTATTATGAAGAGAAATGAACCGTCTTTTCCTTTCAACATCATCTATTTCTTCCACTTTTTTTTTTCTTTCTAAACTCTTTCCCACCAATCCCCTTCAAACTTGCAAACAAAGTCTAAAAGATTTAATATTATATGTTTTCATGATTGTATTCGAACTTGAGATCCTTAAAACTATATCCTACCATCTCATTCAAATGTTCTTTAATTTTTACTACATTTCCTTTCCTTTGATCTGAGCTACAGCTGCACTTGCGTACGTTGATACAAACAACTGCTAATTTGCATTCTTTACTTTCATTCACTAGATCAAGCACATTTCTCTACTAATGACAATGTACATACATACATATTATTATTTCATTATAGATATTTTAAATGACAAAATTACTCTTAACAAAAGGTAATTGTTTTAAGAAGTAATAATATTAATTTAAATTTCTTAAATAATTCTTGACTTAAATCAATTACATTTTCTATATTTTAATATGTTTACAAATTTTGTGATTTTATTTTCGAAAAAGTTCAATGTCAATAGATTTTTAATTATTTACATCATAGAAAATGACAATATTATCGTTTTGACAAAATTATCCGCAATTTTATAAAATTAATTATTGATATTTACATATCTATTACATTAATAAGTTTATAATTAATATCTTTAAATATCAAGTTTCATTTTTTCAATAATGAAATATTTAAATATTATTTTTTTAAGGCAAATTTTTTTTTATTCAATCGAATGCTAAAATTAAGATGATATTATCATGCGTATTACAATTACATAAAATAATAGATAAGGATAAACTATTATTTTTATAATAATTTTTTTCTCCAAATTAAATAAAATAGTCTTGTCAAAAAAAAGATAATAACCCTCAGGACCTACAATGTATTATCCTAGCTCATTAAAAAGCATATTTTTTCAAAAAAATAATATTACATTTGTATGTTTGAATGAAATAAGGGTTAAAAAATAAAAGAAAGTCTCGCCAAAATTTCATAGATAGAGTAACTTTTCTTTAAAGTTTTTTTTTTGACAAAAATAACTTTTCTTTAAAGTTCAAAGTGAAAAAAAAATCAAAAACGTTGTAACCTCGTATTAATTGGGGTCATGAAAATATTAAGATTTTTAATTATTATTATTTTTTACAATAATTGTGATCGAAATCAAAAAAGAACAGAAAGAAAAGATAAGTTACAACATTTAAGTAAACAAAATGATTTAGCCTCAAAAATTTGTAGTCAAAATCGAACAAAACATGTTTTGAATTAAAACCCAAATAAATGTTGTAAACTCAAAAAAATTCTCTAATGAATGAAGAAGTTATTCTTTATACTAAAATATTCTTCTATTTCTCCCTCATTCAGATAGATAACCCAAACAACCCAAAGACAAATGATAATATTTAAAAAGACAATAACTAATTGTATAACGTGTAAGTTAAATCGTTATAAAAATAATCTATTTAAAATTGCACGATAATAGTGATTGAAAGACTTTCTTTTGTCGAAATAATATTTGAAAGGCTAAATATGCATTTAATCCTACAAATTTAGTTATATTATATATAAAGAAAACTACCTTTTTCAACATAATTTGGGGTTGGACTTTTTTCCAAAAATACTCTTAATTTTTAATTTTAATTTCATTTTAAATACGAATAACACATGTAACAAATAAATCTATATTATATATAAAGAAAACTACCCATTTCAACACACTCTTGGGTTTGACTTTTCTTTCCAAAAATACCCTTAATTTTTAATTTTAATTTTATTTTAAATACAAATAACACATGTAATCTATACTATATATAGAGAAAACTATCTCTTTTAGCACACTTTTGGGTTGGATTTTTCTTTCTAAAAATACCCTTAATTTTTAATTTTAATTTTATTTTAAATACAAATAACACATGTAACAAATAAATCTATATTATTATATTATATTATATATAAAGAAAACTACCCCTTTCAGCACACTTTTGGGTTGGACTTTTCTTTCCAAAAATACCCTTAATTTTTATTTTTAATTTTATTTTAAATACAAATAACACATGTAACAAATAAATAAGAATAAATTTAATTTAAAGAGAAAATTACTCACACACAATTCCTTATGAATTGTTCTTAGTGATAGCCAGTTATAAAATAACACGTGGATTACGAATCCATGCCACTAATCGTCTCCTTAACCCTCTTTTACATCCGTTAACCACATATTAAACTCACAAAAAACTAGCACAAAACAAAAACTCATGTTACTTTTTTATCAGCCGATTATATGTTGTACATCTGTGTTGTTCCCCTCAATACAACCGACAAAGATTGCCAATTATTTTCATATCTCTTCCATAAAAAACAGTATTTCCATTTTTATTTTATTAATACAAGTTACTCTTCCTTAGACTTTGATCAATTGTAAAAAACGTGAGCAAAAAATAATGGTAAAGATTGGACTTTAAATCCTCTAAAAAAAAGATTAGTAACAAACGTTAGCAAAAAATAATAATATTAAAGATTGGACTTTAAATACTCTGAAAAAAAGATTAGTACCAAACGTGAGCAAAATATAATGTTAAAGGTTGGACTTTAAATACTCTAAAAAAAATATTAGTAACAAACGTAAGCAAAAAATATTGTTAAAAATTGGACTTTAAATCCTCTAAAAAAATATTTGGACTCAAAATATTTTAGAAAAAGATGTATTAGCACTATATTAAATATTAATAAGTAGGGTTCTCACATTTCATAGTTCGTTCCCGCATTAATAAGTATGACTCAAAATAAGTAGGGTTCTCAAAATTAACCTGTAAGATATTTTCTTTTTCTTTTAGGTTACAACTAATCAAAGTCGATTAATTTTATGGATTATATTTGATTTTGCTGGTTTATGAGTCAAAAATAATTGTTATATGCCTTGACAATATTTTGTTTATAAATCAATATATCAATAATTTCCATTAATATTTAAAAAATATAATCAAAATTATATAAACAAATATAATAAAATAATCACATATGCTAACGCACTAAAAAGAGTGGACAGACGGACACGACCGCTGGTTTAAGAAACTTGACAAAGTTACAATGGCCACTTTGAGTTAAAAACACAACATATCCTGAGCTATGTTATTCTTGCAGTAGTATCAGTTCAAAAATAACAAAAGCATTATATAATAATTGAACCAAAAGTCAGCATCAAACGATCACTTGGCTTCCATAGCATAGTGGTAGTGCGTTCCCTTCGTAAGGGAAAGGTCGCGAGTTCAATCCTCGCTGGGAGCTTTTGTTCTTTTTTTTGTTTGTTTGTTTGTTAAGATTGGACAAAAAGCGGTATGTGATTTTTTTTGTTTTTTTTTTGGTCAAGTGAATATGGAGTTAAGATCCTCTTTATTTGACAAAATAAATTCAGTTTGTAATTAGGAGAGAGATAGACACTAAAAAAATAGTGGGTCTACCACTAAAAGGGTTCCACCATCATTAATTA
>Ga0315913_1003491_pt1 | contig 18901 bp, 8 predicted proteins | sample MpolsnodulesMG_FD_207736 | JGI IMG/M metagenome (GOLD analysis project Ga0315913, IMG submission 207736) | Medicago polymorpha root nodule microbial communities from Los Angeles, California, United States - small nodules | ecosystem: Host-associated > Plants > Roots > Nodule | place: USA... | reverse complement strand
ATTGGAACAAGTGAAATTAGACAAGGATTGGGAAACATGAGAATAGTTTAGCAAACCTTGAGACAAATAAAGTTTCGTTCTTCAAGATTCTAATAGCAATCCACCATGAGAATAAGCGTGGTTGCTAGAGGAACACACTCAATGATTTCGAGAGAAACTTTGATACGCTTAAGAGAAACTTGTCTTTAAAAAGTAGGTCCAATATAAAATTTAGGTTTAGGGTTTGATTTGTGAAGGTTTTGTCATCAAGATAACCAATAATATCAAGACACCTTTTATTATTATTGTTATTTTCTTTCAATTAAAAATCCAAACTTTTTAACCTTTGAAACTTTCATTTAATCATTATTAAAAGTTAATTGATCCAACAATTGTGATTGATTGAGTGTAATGAATTGGTATATACCTCAATTCAGAGGATCGACTTCTTGTCATTCGTTGATCGCTTAGAAACCAAGCCTGCATTAATAACGAAATCAAATCAACATGGAAGTCTTATTGAACCAATGCTTCATGTTCAGCAAAGAGTTTGATGTAAGCAAACCTTAGCAAGAAACAAGTTACTAGATTGTTGAACTTCATCAACAGGTTCTCTGGAAAAAATTGACAATAAACCAAATTATAAGCATTGAACTAGTTATTAGTGAAATCACGACAAGGATATGGCATAGCAGGTTCTGTGAACCCTACTACAATTACCCTAAAGGAAATTGATTGAAATCAGTTGAATAATCATTCGCCTTAGGATCGTCTTGCATAATTCTTCCCTCGGATATTACAGACATATTTTGCATATTGGACAAATTAGATAGTTCAGATGACATTCTGCAGTTCAACAAAATCAAAAGAAATATATTAATGGACACTATATGAAATATTTCTAATACAAGTTAATGAAATAACTAAAAAATATAAATAACAGTTAAGTGATAGATACTAAATTTTACAGGTAAAGAATTTATCCACTCTTGAACCAATTATCCATCTAGAACCATTGCATGGTAAAGGATCAATTAGTTTTAGCACCAACCTTCGTAGGCCTGTTTCAATTTCTTATTTCAGCTTATCTACTAGCATAAGCATTTGCAAGACTATTTAGGAAAACTTCTGAAAAATAGCTTAGGACATAGCCATAAGTTGTTTTCAGCTTATTTCCATAAACTCTCTAGGATGGCTTATGAAAACAGCTTATATAAAACAATTTGACTTCATTTTATTTTGCACTTAGTTGATAAGCACTTATGCTACAAGAACTTAATTAATTCAAATAGATTATGTTTCATTAACATACTCACCTCTGTGATAGTCTACTATGAAGCCCTTTGCTTGATGAATTGTATCCCTGAAACCAAATCAAGCAAATTCTTTTAGAAATTTCACAAGAAACTATGTGCCAAACAAACTGGTGTCATAAAAGTTTAAGCTTTGATCTCATACTTGACACAAAAGCATAATTCAATATACATGTTAGAACAAAGGGACTTGCCTCTTCATTTGTTAACCACTTTTTGAAGAGTTCCTCACTGTCAGTTCTAAAACTTTGAGAAACAGCCTTGAAACTCGGCATGTCCATGGTTGGTATTGGTACTCCAATAGGGTTATCCATCAATGTTTTCAAGAAAAGTTCCTCACTTGAATTCTTGTATAAGCTATAAAATCCTCTCCCTTCCATCTCAATCTATGTACCCTTTTCCCACCTTAACTCAAAAGGTAGACAATAGTTCTAACTTCTAAGTCGCGGTTACAGTTATGCTACAAACATTGATATTGCAGTCAAATAAATTGGAAGGACCTCTAAAACCTTTGAATTACTTCTGGAATTGCAGTTACGGACCACAATTTAGAATCGAAGCTGGTTGACAATGTTGAGTCACTTTTAGCACAAATTTATAGCTATTATAGTACCCTTCTAAGTTCTAAACTTCTAAGGCCAAAGGAATGAACAACCATTTATGTTAATATATGGCTTTATATTATGTCACATGATATATAATAGTATAAAATAAACTCTATATATGCAACTATTCACACACGTGAGCTCATGTAAATTCTGCCGGAATTGCAATTTCAATTATTAGCTATGATTACTTTGTCAAATGGATGAGGTCAAGACAAAAGTGTAGAAGTCAATATACAAAGAGAATTAGACCCTAACAAATAAAATTGTATTCTCAAGTGTTCTAAATTGTGGTCTGCAACCTCATTTGCAATAGGTTTTTTTTTTGAATGACAAATGTTATTAGTTAGCTGTTAGATTAATATTTACTTATTCGTCCGAGTATAAACCCAAAACCTCCAACTTCTTATGTTTTAACTCAAATCATTTGAGCTACCAATCCCCGCATTTGCAATAGTAATGTAAAAGTTTTAGCGCATCTTAATTCATGTTTCCACAATATCAAGTTTGTAACAAACTGCAACTGCTACCAAAATTGCAGTTTAGAGTCGTGACATGGACATGTACAATTTGTAATTCCTTTCTCGGTAAGGAGTAATAAACTAAATGTTTGTTATATGTTAAAATCATATAGTCTTAGTCTGTATGAAAAGAAAAATGTTATTTGAGCATAAAAAAAATGTGAGAATTCTACGAGCAACCGTATAAAAATACAACCGACACAATTGATGTGATGGAAAGAGGAAGAGAAATTTATAAAAAAAAACACACAATTTTATGACAACTCTATTTTTATATGGTGTCTGACAACTTTTGAGTTGTCCAAATAACTTTTCTCGAATGAAAAATGTATTGAAACAAGGTTTAAGCTTGTGGTGAAAATAATAAGATAAAGTCAACTAGTTATTTATGCCACAAGACAACAGTTATGTTAGATTTCCAGTTCAACTTTAAAATTCAATGAAGCTCAGAGAGAAGGAAACATATAGTATGGCATATATTATCAATCATGCAGGCGAAGTTCCAGCAAAATCATTATCAGTTTGACTTTTACTATATTTTTTATTTTGAGGGGATGACTTTTACTATATACTACTATCAACATTAATTAAAACTATATTGGTTTAAATATTTAATTCAAACCCTGAAATGGCATAATTCAGGGGAATATTACGATCTTTCACTTAATAATACAAACTTATATATACACTTTTAGGAGATAGTGACTAATTATGATATAAATTAGGGTTAAATATATTTTTGATCCCTATAAAAGTGGAAACTTCTAAGTTTAGTCCTTACTTAATTTTAATAGGTGTTTTAGTCCCTACAAAAAAAAATTACTTCTAATTTTAGTCCCTGTTACAACAAAGTTTGTTTAATTATCCTTAAACTCTTAAATTTTTGAACGTTTTTTTGACACAAGTTTAGAATACTATGAAAGGTTCATTTACTAAAATTTAGAATTTTTTAACATAAAACGAATTAAATATGAAAATTTTAAAACGACAGAAGTTAAAGATAAAATTAACAAAATCTGGAAGTAGAAATAAAATTTTGCGATAATTTTTTACAGAGGAACTTTTAGTAATGTTTTTAACACGTCTGCAAAAACTTGTTCAAAAACTCAAGAGGTTAAACATAAATTAAACAAATTTGAATTGAAGAGAGACTAGTACTGAGTGCAGAATTTTTTTTTAGGGACTAAATGAACTACTAAAATTAAGTAAGAACTAAACTTAAAAGGACCCAATTTTATAAGACCAAAAACATATTTAACCCTATAAATTATTTCAAGTAATCACTAATCAAAATATTGGCTTGTTGGTTAGTGGGCAGCATTTTATGTTTGTTTGGGAACAAAGATTCAGTCTTTCTTAACGTTTTATGCTTAATTAGATACAACCCTTTATGCTTTTCTTTCACCTGTTTACCAATTTTTTTCACCTGTTTACTAATTATTAAACGTTATTAGGACATCACAAGGAAAACTATTCATTTTGAATGCTTAAGTGGTACTTGTAAATTCGGCACTCCGAATCTCATATCTATGAAATTTAGATATGTGCGACAAGTATCGATGATAACCAATAATCAAAATAGTCAGAAGCAATAACAACATATCTTAATTGAAAAAAGAGAGTAGAGAAAAGAGAACAACACCAAAAAATTGTTTACTCACTTTGGTCCAACAATGACATATTTTGTAGGAAAATTGATTCCTTACTTCACTATGAATGAGTTATTTACAAAGAGATATAAAAGAGTTAAAAGAAATTAGCTTTAACAAGTTCTCCAAGAACAAACCTAATTTCGACTCATTCCCCAATCTCTTTCCATGAACAAGAAACTTGATGATTTCACTACTCAAGGTGTTTCCCAACTCTATAATCTAACCTCAAAAGAGAATCAACCTTAGTCTTTGATTTTCTAAGGATCTTCTCTTTTGGTCTTACAAGATTCATCCAAGTTGCTCACAAAAATTCTCATTTGATGTGTTTCCCAACCCCTTTCTCCCCAAAAAGGCATCAACCATTTCCCTCCCCAAAATGCACCAACCCTATCTCAAGAGCCTTCTCTTTTGGTTCTCAAAGATTCACATTTAGACACTTTGAATCCCACTCAAAAATCTTCAACCTTTGATTTCTAAGTTCCCTCCTTTGGTTTCTATTCTCAAGTTCACTCAACAAATAGGTCAAAAAGTGATTATATAGTGTTCAGATACATATAAAATCGTGTCACGATTTGGTTAAATCGCGCCACAATGAAGCTAGTACATAGTAATGTACTACATCCTGATCCAAAAATCGTGTCATGATTTTAAAATCGTACAAAACCACCCTCAAATTATTGAACCAAAATCATGACATGATTTTCCAAATTAAGCCACAATTTTTTTCAGACAAAAACACAAACATCAAATTTTGAGTCAAAACTCAACGATTCTTGTGTATAAACATGAGATCATTCATTTAATTTTGTTGTTAGTCTAGTGGTCTAGAGAGACATGTTCATTAAGGATAACATAATATCATATATGATCCCCATTTGATTCAATATTATTCTCAAATTATTCATAAATTTATGAGGGAATTTTACTGAATGTTCTTTGTATAAATAGGAGAAAATGTGTTCCATAATATGATGTGGTATTGATTCTTATTATACACAAATTATTTATAATTTATACTCCCCATCTTGAGTGATCCTTTTTTTTGTGTTACAATGTAACAAAGCAAAAAGAAAAGGAAAAAACTAAACTAACTAGCTAGTTTGTCTCTTAGAATGAGGGGCTATATGTCAGTTGAAGGACGATTTTAGTGAGCTGAGTAGGCGAAATAGAAAGTCTCCTTAGCCATAAAGTCAGCACAAATGTTCTACTCCCTCAAAATATGAACTAAATTTACAGTCACATGATGCAAGGCATCCGAGATTTCTAGTAACATAGAGGCATACACATGCAAACTTGCATTTTCCAAGTTGTGAATAAAATTTAGTGCTTATAAACAATTACTCTCACATATGATGTTTGTATAGCCAAGATCATAACAAGTAGAAATCCTAAGTTGAATAGTACAAGTTCCGCCAAGAGTGCATCACCGCCATTTTCAAAGTGAGTGAACCCAGCTATCCAACTACCATCATGGCCACGAACAACTCCACCAGCTTCTAAACAGGAGCTGCCTTTAAGAAAGCTGTCATCCACATTAATTTTCATGAGACGCTCAGGAGCTGGTTTCCAATGCGATGAAATTCGATCCATAAATGTATCAAAGCCCGGAGGTTGGCAAAAAATAATGAACACTTCATGCAACGCCTGAGTCTTTCTCACCACTTCTTGAATATGCCACATATGTTCTTCAAAAATACTATTATTTCTCCAACACTAGGCCTGCCATAAACCCTAAACATGTGGGACAAGCCACATGCATTTGTTTGACCTAACTTGTGGCATCTGTTAGGGGGAAAAATTCTTATGTCCTCCCATTCCTAAGCAAAGCCAAAGTTCCTTGGAATAAGGGAAATTACGTAAGTAGTGTAAATGATCTTCCATAAAGGATGAGGAACGGGTGCAGCCTAATGTAGCTGCCATGTTGCAGTAGTGCCGACCAACATTTGTTGGAAGAGCGTTGTGTGAACAAAGCCAAATAAAATGTTGTATCTTTGTAGAAACTTTGAGCCGCCAAATCCATCTCATATATATCACAGTTAGGATCCCACCATCTTTGCTCTTGGAGAAGCAAAAAGTAACCACTTGAACAAGTATAAGCCCCATGTCGTGCAGGTTACCAAGTACACTCACCCTTTAGGCGAGTATCCAAAACCATTGGAGGTGTAATTTGTTGAATAACTGGAACAAGATCAGGTGGCATCATTGTTACCGAGCTTTGTAAGTCCCAACAATCATCCTTGCACATATCATGCAATTTGAGTTTTGTATTATTTATGTTCACAAAGTATACTAGTGGTCTAGTTTTGTCCAATCCTCATACAAAAAGGAAGTTTCACCTGCCCCTATACGCATCTTATACCCATTGGCAAAAGAAGCAATGGCTTTGGCGATCCCTCGCTAGATGATAGATGCATTTGCTTTCTTATTCACAATCCAAATAGATTTTTTGTCCAAGTATTTGTGAGTGAGAACCTTAACCTATAGTTTCTCCTTATGATGCACCACACTCCACAAAAGTTTCCCAAGAAGAGAGTCATTTATGATCCTAGCCTCACGGATACCAAGACCTCTGTAGCGTATAAGGGTGGTAACAATATGCCAATTAACATGGTTCCAAGTCCTTGATACGTCGTCATTGCCCCATAGAAAGCTTCTAGCAATTTTGTCAAGCATGTTACACACATTAGTAGGGATATGGTGGAGTTGCATTATATAAACTGAGATAGTCGTAGTAACAAATTTAACTAAACAAGCCCTACCAGCTTTATTTAACAAGTTACCCTTCCATGTTTCAAATAAAAAAAAAAGTTATCCTTCCAAGATGCAAGTTTCTTCTAAACTCTATCTATGATATCATTATACACATCTTTAGTAACTCTACCTTTTACTAAGAGAAATCCAAGATAATGTCCTAGATCAACCACAAAGAGGATATCTTAAACCTCCTTGAGAGCATGTTTTCTATCCCCATGCACCATCTTTGAGCACATAGCTTTGGATTTCAAGGTGTTTACTTTAAGAACAAAAGCATTACAGAAATCATCTAGAGTATCCATAACAACTTACAATTGGTCAACATTGGCTTTACAAAAAAACAAACATCATCAGCAAAAAGAATATGGGAGAGAGTGAGGCCACCCTTAGATACTTGAATAGGTTCCAGTACCGTCACTGGCTTTGTTTTGGATGGTCGGAGAAAGCTTCTCCATACATAAGACAAACAAATAAGGTGATAAAGGATCCCCTTGATAGAGCCCTCTAGTAGGTTTGAAATTTATTCGTTCGAGCACCATCCCATAAAACTGCCAAGTTACTAAAGCGAACACAACTCATGAGACTATGGCAGGAGGAAAACCGGTAATCTCTAAGAATTGTCAATTTTGTGTAAACCTGGTAATAAAAAGAATTTAATCAAAAGACGAATACAGAATTCAGAATACTAGGACAAAAATATAAAATGTTAATTAAATATATTTACAAATAAATAAATTAAAATTAAAATTTTACATTTTAGATAGAAAGATGATGTTCCAGTGAAATGATTTAAGTTCGAACATCTCACCTATTTATTTTAAGTGATGAATTTTTAACAATTACGCTAATTGACAAAAAAATGTTGTTCAATATTACACTTTCTCTCAAGGTCTTACTCTTCTCAAAAGATTATTATATTATATTAATTAAGTTCCTTAAAAGAAAGATCATTATATTAATTAGGTCTAATCATAATATGTGTAATATTTTAGACCGACACTAAATGAAGGCTAAGGTGCTTTGAGAGTTTATGAGCGGAAAAGAAAATTGGCCAAAGGGAAAGTTAGAAAGTAAAAACTAAAAATAAAATTGAAGCACCAATGTGTTTACTTTCTAAGTTGTAAGACCTACTTTTAATTTAAGGAAGTAATAATAACAATTTAATAGTAATAGTAATTTTTCGTGGATTATACCCACATTTATTTTTAAGTTAGACAATGCGCGTATACAATATAGTCTAACACAAAAATAAATGTTTGACTAAACCACGAACAATTAATCACATATATAAAAATCAAGGACGGACCCAAGTTAATAAGAGGGTAGGCCTTAGCTCTCAGATTGTTCGAATTTTTTTGGTAATATGTACACCAATTTAAAGGCATTTCCCCATGTTTTTTGTTTGTTTTATTTTACTAAAGCACACCATAAATAATAATGTGTTTTAAAGATTCTTTCTTTATTTAAAGATTTTTAACAATGTATAATATTTTTTTAAACTAATATCAAGAATAAATAATTAAGTTAGTCTCTAAACTATCATCCTCACACCAAGGTAGTCCTTAAATTATTTAAATCTACTAAAAAGTCTTTAAATTATATTGATATTTTAGTTGATTCTAATAGTTTAGCGACCAAAGTAATGGGTGATAATTTAGCGACTAAATTGAGTGTATATTCTACTATCTTACAGAAGTTTTAGTGAATAGTTTAGGGACATTTTGACACAAACCAAACATATGATTTTAAATTACATCCAAAAAGAAGAAGGGGTTTCAATTGAGATCAATGCAATCGAGTGCATATATTTGATTATAAATGAAACAAATGATAACATACTTTGATGCAAGTTTAATGAAAATGTAAGATGGAATTAGTAGACAAACAGCATTAATAGGCCGTTAATCTGTGGATCCATCTCAGCAGTTGTCTGGCTGCTTGCTGATTTAACAGCTCTTAATCTATGCACTTTGAGTCAAGATCGCTCTATATTATAAGAGAGACCTAAGATATACAAGGTGCATATTAAAAAATTTAAATAAAAGAATCAATTTATGGTTCTACATCGCACTTGTCAATATTTCTCATATAATTTTAATGACATTTAGGAAAATTGATTAACTACTTTAGTGAAATTTCTACCAATTCATCAAATAGTTAAAGAAATTCGAAAAAAAATTGAAAATAAAGAACAATAAACGAAAGGTAAGGTTATGCTGCTGAGGGTGGAATGAGATAGGAATGAAGAAAGTGTGCAGCTGCTGCTGCAAAGCTGTGCAGGGTTTGAGATGAGATTGTTGAGATTTGAGAATATATAGAGAGAGTGACCATAAACCCTAGTTATTATTGGGCCTCTCCTCAAATATGGGTTAGGTTTTCTACATGTGCTCTTTTGGATTGATGTTTTTTACACTCCCCCCACTTGATTCTCTTACCCCAAAGTTTATCAAAATTTATTATATTTTACCTTGCTTATTATTTTTATTGCTTCATTTTTTTTACTCCTCATCCACACTTGTTCAATTATTTGGATTGATCACTACATATTTTCAGAACAAAATATATGTAAATTTTTTAGTTTTTCTTTAATAAAATAAAAAATGACTTTACGAATAACTTTTTTTTCCCTTCAACTATTGTGGAAAACTCAAAAATGAGAATGAAAAATAAGTTAAGATTTAGGGAAATAGAGACAAATTCCCTTATGGGGTATTCCGAAGGTGTAACCTAGGCAATGAAATAAAAAGGGGCCCGATACTTCAACTAGAGGAGTGACCAGTTGGTTCACCAAACCTCAACCCAGCGTCACGCAATAAAAATAAAAAATGTATTTAAAAAAGATGAAGGGGTGTGTGCCCTTTCACGTCTTGACAAAGATATTGGTAGTCATTAGTCAATACATCCTCTCCTCCCCATTTTCTTACCAAGTACGGGTTCAATTTTTTTCAGCACCTATGTTTGGAGCAGGTAAGGGTACAAATTTTCTACCCTTACCTGCTCCAAACATATGTGCTAGGAATGATATTGCAATAGGATTAGGGTAGAGCTTGAGTTGAGACACATGAAACATGTTGTGTAAACCAATAGAAGAGGGTAAGTCTAGATTGTAATCCGTGTTTCCCACACTATCCATCACCTTAAAAGGACAAAAAAACTTGGGCAGAAGCTTTTGATTTCTCAAAAACTTGGTTAGAAAGGGAAAACTTAAAATAGGACTGTAACTTCAAAAACAAACAGTCGTCAATGGAAATGAAACACTCTCACTCATGTGCTTATTAGCATGTTGTGACGTACAATTTTGCGCCCAAATTAGGTGAAACTGAAGCATTTTGATGGAAACCTCCCTAACTAGATTCCACTGTTTCATAAGTGGACTCTCCCAGAAAGTAGGGGAGGTGAATAGGAGGAGGTTGGCCATAAACCACATATGAGCCTGAAGCAAGGTGCGATGGTCCTCCAAGCCTATACCTATTTGGGTGTTCATTAGCTGAAATCAAGGTTGAACTCATTGTGTCTATCATTTCCCTAATTGCGCAAAAGAGAGTTACGAGCAGTTAGTGATGGTGAAGAATACGAACTACTGCTAATACCAATTGTAGCGAAAAAAAAATTTGTTAGGGAAGCTTCAGCAACAACCTAGCTCACCCCAGAAGTATGAATGACTGATACTTGGTGAAGGTGAAGCTTGAGATAGAATGAGATGGAAGAGAAGAGAGTGATTGATGAGAAAGTTCTGATAAGCATTTCATTTAGCCACTAGGCTGTTAGAAGAAGAATTGGTTACAAGTTACAACTCTTGCCCATTCCTTACGAGGAAAATGTAACAGAAAGGATTCTACTGCCACCAAATTGAAATGAGCAAATTAAGGAAAGTACAATAAATCATTGAAGGTATTGAAATGACTGAAGTATACTGTGATAGTATTAGTATATTCAAACTGTCACAAAATCTAGGTAAAATAAAAAGAAGAAAAATGAATCTTTACAGTTTACTCTCTTCAAAATGATAAGTATCATACATTTACAAGGCTGAGAAGGAACTGAACCACATCAAAAAATAAAATAAATGAAGTTCTTTCACCCTACCAGCTGAATAAGACAAACCTCTTTCTTATCTTATTGCCTAATTAATATTTCAATTCAATTTGTTTCCTTGTCTAGTTTCGAATACCAAGAATTTAAAATGTAAAAAAAATGGAGACATTTTCAAAACTAAAAGAAACTAGTATACTTAGTGCATGTTTGAAATCACATTGAGTTTCATGAAATCACAGTGACACCGTCGACATCAAAGTGTTTAATGTGATTTTGCTAAATTGACCGTCAATTCAAACATGCACTAAATGTGACTTAGAGTTAAGTATTTAGGATGAATCCATTCAAAGCATAAAGCTAAAACTTTCAATGGGATCAGATTCTTCAAGCATTGAAGCTGCCTGGAAGCAATCAGCAGCATCACCCATTCGACCATCTTCCTTGTGAGTTAATCCGAGATGATACCAAGCATTGCGATTAGTTGGTTCTATTCTAAGTGCATCGGAAAGTAAACTCCTAGAAACAGGTGATGCTTTGATACCATTTTTCAGCATCAAAGAACCCATCAAGACCTTGCTTGGAACATGGTTTGGTTCAACTAGGATAGCATTGATAGAAGCTGCAAGAGCTTCACCGCTTTGTCCACGACCTTCAAATACAACACCTGCCACGATCATATTGGTATTGGTTAATATATAAAGTTTACAATGGAGTGAAATCATGGTTTTCAAATCTAGATTCAAATTGTGAATTAGAGACCTATTTTTCGAATCTTGAATTGAATCTTATCATGATTCGTAAGATACATTACCAATAAAAAAAATGTCATTTTTAAGTAAAAACAAGTGACATAACAAATTGATATATCATATATGAACCTCAGAATAAGGCAAGATTCAAGTCATAAATCAAATGACAAAATTAAAGTGGTTGACTACACTAAGTTTAGATAATGATTCATTACAACGAATCATGATTCATCATAATGAAATTCAAGATAGATTCATGTCCAAAATAGATACACGCCAGAAATTCGTATGGATTAGGTTCAGTTTTGTATCGAATTGAGAGATACTAATAACCCTGGCCCTTAAACTGCTTACACCATGCAATTAGATAGTTTGATGAGTACTAGCATGACACTCTCTAATGATCTCTTTCCATCACACTCTCTTATGTTAGTTGAAATTCATATGAATCCCACCATTTTGAGAATAGGTCCCACTAAATTATGAGTCTCATGCAAGTTTGGTGGAAAAAGTTTGAGAATGTGTTATCAGTATTTTTCTCCTTAGACTTGTCCTATGTCCCCTGTGATATCTCAATTTAATAAAACATGTGGGAAAATATAAGTTGAACATGCTAAAGTATAAGACATTTAAGAGCATAAAGGTTTTGTTCTTGCCTTCAGTTTGCATTGTTGCTGCCGAGTATTCCTTCAACTCTCTAGCCTTTTGCAAACAGATTTCAGCATCCTTCCAATGTGAAAGGCTTGCATATAAATTTGCTAGACCATGCCAAACATCAAACTCATTTATTTGATCCTCCTCGTCCTATAAGGCGTTAATAATAGTAAGATTAGATTTGGAACAAATACAAACAATGGCAAAGAAGCAACTATTATAGTCTACCATTCTCACATCAAAGTTACGTGTCTTGCTGCTGCTGCTACTATTATTGTGACTGTTATTATAATTGTTTGAAGTATTTGGTAAATGTTTTATTTTTATTATTATTATTATTATTATTATTATTATTAAATATAAAACATAAGAATTGCAGAAAGAAGAGAAGATAGGAGAATCTTACCTGTGAACTAAGTCTTTGAGTTCCAACAGATTTCTTCTGGGCTTGAACTAGTGCAAGAAGGTACCGGTAAATCTCAATAGCATCCATTGGTCTTAATTCAGCGATCTTCAGCTTGGCTTTTATCCTGAACAAAGGCCCCTGCTCCCATTTCGAGGTCTCATCTATAGCAGCATCAGTTACCACTTCGGCCTCTGTAAATCTTTTCTGTGCAGACAAAACCAGAGAAAGCAATCTCCATCCTTTCAATTTAGAGCCACCAGTTTTGTCGAAGAACTGCTTGGCATAACGTAAAGCAACCGCCAAATTTCGGTGCTCGGCATATTGAATTGCCAGTTCAAAAATTAGATCAAAATTGTTTTGCTCTAATCTAACTGCCCCCTCCAATGATTGCAAAGCTTTTGACTGAAGCATGGACCTCTCGAAATCGGAGGAAGCAACCTTAGCTTGCTTTCCAAGACAGAGTCCGAGCATCCGAAGACCAACACCTTTCAAATGCTCGTTTAAGCCCTGAGCTTTATCGATTGCCCTCTGAGCATACCCTGCACCCTCAGCAGCAAGATGAGAATCCTCACTGCAAATCCTCGCAGCCAATAATAATGCTACCAAGTCATCTGGTCGTTCATGTTTGTGCAAAGACTTCCGTAGCAGATTCAAAGCACTTTTATTTTGTCCAGCTCCACTAAGACATAGAGCTAAAGAATTCCAACGGTCAATGCGATGATATACACCAGGAAGCATCTCTTCAAATTGCTTCGCCAAAATAGAAGTTTCGCCACATGCTGAGAGTGCAAAAGTTAGGTGTTCCATAACTGAAGGATCATATTTTATTTTACCTAGGCTAAACTTCCTCAAAACAATCATAAGAAGAAGAATTGCCTCTTCGAGATTATTCTTAGGTACATAAGACCCCTCGATCTGAACGGATAAACTTGGTGGACTTGCCTCCACACCACTGTATAGCAAAAATACGGCAAATGCTTTCTGAATTCTCGCACAGCAATCATTATCAAGATTCCATTGACTTAGAAGAGCGTTCCTATAAGTAGTTATTGCCTCATCGTAGCAACCGGCCTGTTTCCAAAGCTCGGGAAGGAGCTCTACTGCACAGCTTACTATCTCCTGCAATTTATTGTCAACTTGAGTATCAGATATACCCTGACAAAATACCTTCTCAACAGCATCAAGAACTTGCTTGCATTCATTAGCAGCTTCTGCAAATACATGAAATAATCATTTCAGTGTTGATTTGATTCAAAGATAAAGTAATGCAGGGAAACAGATTCTCTGTTGTAACTGCGTCACGCAATCACGGATCTCAACAGTCCAAATCAATGGTCAAGGTTGTTTAAAACTAATTTACTGATTGTGTAATCTGACCCGTCCAATCTGACATCAATGGCCGAGACACATTACTGCGTGGTATTTCTACTGCCAGGAATCTGGGTCCGTATTATAGGTGCATTCGTGTAGGTATACAGGAAATCAATTTCCATTCCAAAAAAGAAGAAAAGGTTAACTACTAGTAGAGAATAACTTTCACTAGTTAATAATTCAATACCATCAAATTTCCCCAGTTTTTGTAGAGACTTGGCTTTTAGGTAGATGGCTTCAAGCACCATACTAGCAGCATGCTGAGTTACTGAAGAAGGCGATTCACCACGAGAGGGACCTTTCTTGACGGGTGGCTTTTCCAAAAGTGAAGGTTGCAGTCGCTGTATAGCTGCTTTAAGATCAATTCCATCAAATACACGAAGAGCACCTTCAACATTACCTCTTTGATACTCTAATTTTCCGAGTAGAGCTTGTGCTTCCTGTAAAGGTTTAAAAGTGACCATGAATATTAACTCAACTTATGATTGATTTATTACAGAAATGGTTCTTCAATTCAATTTCAAGAAGAAACAATGTATGCGAGAACTTCACACTACATTTAAGGGGTTGTTTGTGTCAATTTACAGAATGCATCAATATTTCAATAATTATGTTTGGTTTGGCAAATTTATCTGGTTTCAAATCCAATGACATGTAATGCAGTGATAAATATAAGTCCATTATATGTGCAATGCTCATGTATAAGTATAATATGGTTACAATCACGGAATATAAATTTATGCTGCCTCACCAAAAGAAGAATTTATGTTATGGGAATGAAGTATATTCTAAGGTTTGAAGCGGCATAATCTCAATGCACGACCACCACTGTGGCAGCATCAGCCGCATTTGACCTTGATTGGGAGTACTAGAGTCTTTTATTCCTCACACATAAGTTAAGGAAAAAGAAACCCAGAAATATGATGCATCATTGCCTCCAAAGATCTTAACATTGGAATTTAACAAATTGCAAACCCAATCATACATTCAAACAATCAGTAGCGTGATGATGTTATAATTACAAGACGCAGTATAGTTTTAAAATGATGTCTGCAACCACAATTGCGGCTCCAATATAAGGGTTTTGGAGGCGTTGACAACTGCATCCGTACGCAATATCAAGCATTGTAACATAACCACAACCTCAATTTAAAAAAAGCTGTTTTATTTAATTTTTTCCATTTTGACTTCAAATAATAAACAAGAGAGAATATAGATCCAACATTTTACTCATAAAATGAAGAGAAATTATAAGAAAAATGGAAACATGTGAGAAAAAGGTAAGGTTACTACCTCAGAAGTAAGAGACAAGCCATCACGCAATGCAGTTTCAGCATCTTGAATATTTCCTTGATCGAGTTTAGCCTCAACCTCCGCCGTATCCATGGAGGTTCCATTTGCACAAAACTCTCTTCCACTCGATGACTCCATCATTCATTCATCTCCTTCACCACCTGCATTTTGATGGATCCAAACCATGCCGTTTCAGATCCTTATTGTTATATAATAACTGATGAAAAAGAAGACATTACCTTAGGCCACGAGGGATACAATGTGGTTTTCTTGTCTTCGGTAGAATTGTTTGTTTCAATACAAGGTATGGGGATCCTATATATTTCTGCAGTACTAAATGAAAACAATGCAAAGACAAAAGAATGTGGGATGGGGGATTGAGATTGAGCACAAGACGAGGGGTGGTATGGTCCAGCTAAGCTTGTCGGGTCAACCGCTGCTTTTTACAAAAATAACCATGTTTCATATATACGTTTAGAAAATGTTAAGGAAATATTTTACTTTCTTTGCTTATTTTAGAATTTTCAAAGAGTGTTCGAGAATACTCGTTAACAAGACACTATACATTTTTTTAAATTTATTTAATTAATTAATTTTTTAATAAAAAATTTATTGAATAATTAGTATATAGAGTTCCTTAAAAAAATTAATATCTCTAATTACAATGAATTTGAAAAATAAATGTATATGTTTACAATAGTGATCAAAATGAGTATATTAAAAAAAATATTATTTATTTTAGAGAGTAATTAATAGTGAAAAAATAAATTCAAATGTATTTTAGAATATTTTTCCCCAAAAGTGACACTTATTTTCGGACATAAAGAGTAGTTAGAGACTGTGAAACAAGTGTTTTAGGATGTGTTTTAAGAGATCCATAGAAATAAATGGCGTCAAAATACAAGTTAAATGTTTGTTAAATTAATAAATACACCTTTTTATGCAAAAGTTATCTTTGTTCACTACTTAAAGAATACTCTAAGAACTTTTGTTACTATTTTTTAGTAAGATATTATGCTATTTAGACACATAATTCTTGATACAGTATACCATTAAGTATGAACATCAAACGAGAGACCGGACATTTAAGGAGATAGAAAGACAATCTAAAGTACAAAAACTTGTTAAATAATTTTACATATTTGTGTCCAAATCGATGTCGGAAAACATTTTCCTTTAATTATATAGGCTCCTTTAAGCAATAATGAGAGATAAATAAAAGAGTTATGCTAACAAGAGTCCTTATTTATATAGAACACTTGTTAGAAAAATTAAATAGGTTTGCATTGGATTCAACGATATTTTAATAGAAATAAAGTATGTGGTTGGTGGCTCATAGGAGGAGGAATAATGTGATTTTGAGTATTGATTAATGATAAGAGGAGCTTAGGGGGTGGAAGGGGTAAGGGAGAAATCTTCGACCATTTCAAAAATCACTTTAAATCCAAAAGTCTGAGTAGATCGACCAGAGAAAAATTGACCTTTCCGAACATTGAAGATAATAATGCAGCTAATTTAATTGTGCCTTTTTAATTAACTAAAGTAAAAAAAGGTGGCGTGGGTTTGTGAAAGTTGCAAGAGCCATGAAATAGATGGGGTTAAGTTTGGGTTCCTTTAAAGAATTTTAAGAAGATCGTTTGTATTTCATAGATTTTTTTAGTGAATTCTATTCTAAGAGAAACTTATGTGAGGGCTAAATTGCATACATTCATTGTGTTGATTCCAAACAAGGATAATCCTCATTCATTATTGGATTTTAGACTTATACAAACTATTGTTAAAAAGTTTTGACCACCAAATTAAAACTTATAACTGACAAGGTCATTTTCTGACTCGCAATCTATTTTTATTAAATGATAAACAAATCCTTAATAAATTCTTTGATTAGAATAAAGGTGTAACTATGTTTAAAGTGGATTTTGAGAAAACGTATATATGTTTTGGTGGAGTGAGTTTACCTTGAATTAGTCGTTTCAAGAATGAACTTTTCAACTATATGGAGGAGTTAGATCTCATAATGCCTTAGCTCAACAACAAATTCAGAATAGGTTAATGAAAGTCCCACAAATGAATTTCAGTTGGAGCGAGGTCTTAACAACCATGCCTTACACTACATCCGCTCATGTGTACAAGGAAAACACGTTATGGTCTAGAGTTGAATTGGTTCTATCTCTCTAATTGATTAAACTTGAAGTTAAGATTAATAACTTTTGATTCTACAATTGAATTTAAAAATAAATTTTTGGTTTAAATCTATTTTAACTCAATGTATCCAAACACCCACTTTACATTATTGTCAAAAATCAAATTTACGAAAACAATTTTTCTCACGGCAAATGGAGCTTAGCTTGAAGTTCTTGTTTCGGCGCTGCGCTGCGCTGCGGTGCTCTCATTTTCCTTTCTCCCATAAATCAACTCCATTATGTCACTTCAATCACAACAGTAATATTCAAGAAATAGTATGCTTTTGTTTGATAGTAATGTTCCAATATTACTTTTGCGCGTTCGAGAAATTCAGTGTATAACCTTACTTTATTTCCATGTAATGTAATGTAAGAAAAATAACTTAACTTTTAACAACGGATCTATTTTTGGGGTCAATGATTGGACTATTTTTCATCGTTCTGTTATTGTTGTTGTTGTTTATAGGTAAGGCATCATGGTTAAGCATAATAATGTGATCCCTAATGAGCACTTTAGAAAGCATTGGCAAAACTATGTTAAGACTTGGTTCAATCAACCTGCTCGCAAGACAAGAAGGCGTTTAGGTAATTTTTACCTAATTTCAACCTCATTTTTTGACTTTGTTGAAATAATTAGGGTCTTTTTAGATTGATTTATTTGAACTTATCTACTTGTATAAATACCAATGTTGTCAATGATGGATGGCGGTGAGCCAAAACCTGCCATACCGGTTGACATGTGGCACTGCCATATCCAAGTATGGCGTCATGGCGCTGCCATTCATCCTTAAAAAATTGGTCGTTGAAGAAAGCCAAAAATCTGCCATTGATATTAGACACGGCGCAGTCATGGCCGCCATTTGATAACGCTGATAAATACTTTTGAAACTAAACTGTTTGGGATAGATTAGGGAAATGTCTTATATCTTGTATGAAAACAATTTGACTTTATTTTATCTTTTGTTGTATAGACAAAGCCAGTTTTGATTAATATATGTGAATTTATTTACAAGCATAAACACTTGTGAGATTGTTTCAGAGAGCTTACCGAAGCAGCTTATGATACATCCATAAGCTGTTTTCAACTTTTTCTCCATATGATCTCTAGGATAGCTTATTAAAACAACTGATAGCTTATGTAAATAGCTTGTATCTTAATCTTAATCTTATCTTAATCTTAATCTTAATCTCCTATACATACATTTTAGAATGGTGAAATGACACAATCCACATGGCATAATAAAATGAAATACCTAAGAAAAGTGACATGTGGCAAGTTGAATCACAAAGATATGAATATGAAAATAACTCTTACAATTTTAAAACTTAAATTTCACTTACTGCCATTTATGACTTACCAAAAGGACAAAACATACACCAATTAAA
>Ga0315913_1003490_pt1 | contig 18906 bp, 17 predicted proteins | sample MpolsnodulesMG_FD_207736 | JGI IMG/M metagenome (GOLD analysis project Ga0315913, IMG submission 207736) | Medicago polymorpha root nodule microbial communities from Los Angeles, California, United States - small nodules | ecosystem: Host-associated > Plants > Roots > Nodule | place: USA... | reverse complement strand
TGATGTTACTTTTGGTTCAGTTTATGATTGTTACTTTTTTGGTTGTTGAATCAGTTGTTAATGAGTTAGCAGAAAAAATTAGACTCAAATTTCACTCTCATTCGCATTAAAAAAAAAAAAAAAAAAGAAGGAATCACCCACCACCATTTGTCTTGTCTTTGGTGCTCCTTTTAACAAAGGAAAACCTCAAGGGAGAGTTGATGTTGGTACTTATGAATGCGCCTTTTTGCAAGGAAAAGAGACATCGGAAAACACAATGTTAAAAATTGTTGAAGTTGGGAAGCAAATTTTCTAAGGCTCTATTATTCAATGTTCTTGCTAGTGAGGTGCCTCTTTTTCTTTGATGAAACATAAATCTGTGATTTTGACGATTTTCATTTTCGTTTGTTTTCTTCTTTTTTTTTTTTTTTACTATACATAGTCTTTAAACACAACTCAGTTGATAGTTGCAGTGTAGTCTGTAGAAACATTTGACATGTTAAGACGCCAGTTTGAATTCACGTTTTCCCACACTTAAGACGTGTGATTCTCGCCACCAAACTATTTTAAGGGGAAAAAAACGTTTTAATTTCCCTCTTTCCGGTTTAACAAATAAACGAGTAAAAAAGATTTGATATCATTAGCATTTTCTACACCCAACTTGTGTCTTACTTTTTTTCTCTGAACAAAATTAACTATAAAATCATATAACTAATAGAAATTTCAATATCATGCAACAACGAAAAAAAACTAAATTTTTGTCCTTGTCTTTTTGTCATTTTCAATTTGTTCTTTAAGGTTCTTGATGGGTAAGGTAAAATCATAAATTGATAGTTGGAGGAAATTGACATTTCTCTCTACCCGTTTTTTATAAAATATAATTTATCCTCTAAACAAAAATCAGGAAATTGACACTTCTCTCTGCCCTTTTTTTATAAAATACATTTTTTTTCTCTTTTTTAACCAAAACTTGCAAAATTACAATTATGTTCCGGGTAAGCATATACTCACAGGTCAAATTTCGTTCCCTAACTTTTTAAGCATGTTAGAACATTGTAAGAACTTTCACCATAAAATTTTGGAGTTTTTAAGTGAGGGACAAATTAATTATGAATTGTCTAAGAATTTCATAATTATGGGAAATGACAATTAATAATTAATTCGTCCCTCTTTTAAGAACTCCAATTTTTTCTTGTGGGGATTCTTATGATGTTATAAACATTATAGCAAAATTAAGGAATAAAATTTGATCGGTGAGTATATGCTTATTCGGAACAAAAGTGCAATTTTGCACGTTTAGGTCAAAAAATAAAAATAAATTGAGGATTCTTTAGAATGATTTGAAACTTTGCATATCTTCTCTATAAAAAATCAGCTCAAACTTCGATTTCTACGTCGAGATTTTCGTTTTTATTTTGTTGATATTTTGGCGTTTTAAAAATTCACAATTAATTTGTCCCTTGTCAAAAAACTCTAATTGTATATAGAAAGTCATATTTTAACATCCTAAACATACCTGCAAAAAAATCATGAAAAAATTCAACCTCTAGGTCTTTTTTTCTAGATTTTATGTCTTCAAGGAAAATTATGAGGGCAAAAATAGGAAGAATCTCAATTATAATCTTTTTTTTTTTGCAGCGTCATTTTTCCGACTTTGTTTATATTACATGATCAATTTGAACAATGAAAAGTTTTATATGATTTTAAAAAAAAAATTAACTACTTGATTAGATAATAAATATAAATAAAATAGTTTAAATGAATGTTATAATTAGAGTAAAAACATACTACACCAAAATTCAGTAAAGTATATAGAAAAAAAAATTGATACACATTACAATAGTATAATTACCAAAGTGTCTCCCATAAACATCATGAGCACTTGATGTAATTATTCAACTCTTCAAAACCACATTATCATCCTTGCCATGTGATTCTGAATCCGCCAAAGAATTATTCTCTATGTTAGAGACCAAGTCCATCACAGAATTTACCTTTGCAGCATTTTTGTAATCTATCTCAGATCCATTGGCATCAAATATTTTGAAATAAAAAATATTATTTCCTTCGTAACAGAATTCCATGGTATGTTGATCAGTAAGACCATAAGTTGACCCCACTTCAAATCCATATGGGAAGACAACACTATGATCCATACTCATTATTTTCCATGTCCAAAGTAGATATTTTGGATCTGCTGCGTAAAATGGTTCTCGTTCTTCCAACTCATATTTTCAAAGATGGTAAAACAAATTGTCAATCAATATTGAATCCTAAAGTAAATTAAAACAATACAACTTGAGACAGTGTAATTTATATATCTTGAAGAATTTAATTTGTAAATACTCACAATGTAAAAGAACTTTCGACAAACACATCAATCTAATCAAGTTTTACTATTTAACTATATCATAATATTACTTTCGTCTCTAAATATAAAACTTTATATCATAATACTACGTATGTCACTAAATATAAAACTTTCTTGACATGGCTTCTGAAGAAAAAAAACTTTCTTGACATACCCTTACTTTTGTTTTAATTTTTTCTCTCTAATAAAAATATATTCAGTGATTCTATCTTCTTAAGGATACAATTTTAAAATAATATCAATTTTCAATAAGTTTAATCTCAAAACCAATTTTTTATTTCTTGTGATTTACCCAGTGAAACCCTTAATTTAAGAAGGAAGATCATATTATTTACTAAAACATATACATAGCTATTTAAATTGTAAGATTTGATTGGACGTTTATTTAAAACTATTTTACACATTTAAATGTATATTATACATAAATTAAATTCAACCACAAAATATACGCAACAAAAAAACTATTGTAAATATGTTCACCTTGTATGGATGAAACTTTGTTTTGAACTTCCTGGACTTGAGAATAGGAGATAAGAGCGTTGGTGTTGACATTCTCCTAATATTAGTAATATGCAAATACTATTGTTAGATTAATAATATTTCAAATAAGAATTTTATTGTTACATATATTTAGTTCATTTTGTTTATTTTCAAATAAAGAAACTAAACGTGATAAAATTAAAATTGTGTGCTAAGTTGAGCCATAACAAAAACATCAAAGGAAGACAATTCAAGAACAAAAGATGCACTCATTATCTCTATACATTTGTATATCTTTTTTTCTTGATAAAACTAATCAATATATTAACAAAAGGTGTGTCAAGAAGAAGGTTACAACATAGCTATTATCAGTAAAACGTATTCAACCAACAAAATTGATCAAAAAGATTTTACACCACAACCATCAACCAACAACAGACAAAACAAGCAGATATACCAAAATGTTCAACAAAACTCCCAAAAATACTAACACATCAATAAATACAATGAACAACAATTTATAATCTAAATCAAATTGTTTTATATGTTCTAAACAACATTTCATATCCAATTTTCTCCCTTCTATAACTACTTAACAATTTTTATATTTACCTATTACATTGCACTTATAATTTATAAAGAAACGAGCATGTCCACTCATTAGAAATAGAAATACAATATATATTGGGATTCTATACCTAATAAAAGTAACCATTACTAACAACGCATACAAATAATCACTTTAATCATAAACTTCATAAGTATCTTACATCTTGGTCATAAAAAAAAAAAAAAATAAACAACCAAGACATATATCTTAGTAACAAATTCATACAAACTTTGAAAAACTCCAACATTGGCATTATCATAAAAAAAGTGAGAAGATGAACATAACTTATAGTCATAAATGAATACACAATCAACAATATCAATGAGTAATAACACAATAAAAATACATATATGTAATAAGGTAGAAAATACTCATATACATGTAGATGAAAATACATATATGTTAGGGTGTGCTTGCTTCAAGTTTACTAAATTTATTCCTAGGAATAACATTCATTGGAATATTGCATCAAACAAAAAATAACATTCATTGGAATATAAAGATATGAATTTTATTCCAAGGTATTTAGAAAAAAGATGTTTGATTAACATTATAATATTCACTGAAACATTAATAGGGAGATTAATAGGTAGTTCCACATGAATATATTCTCATCATCATGATAACTTTATTTCCACCATTTTTTGGGAAATTTTTTCTATTCCCAATAATATTTTACACTCAGGAATAAAATTTAGTAAACTTCTACCAAACATGGGCATGTACATTTCTATCATTTTATTTTCAGAAATCTACGAATATAACTTGAAACAAACACACCCTTATAGATGAGTATCTTATTTGCACCATCCTCATATTCGGGTGGATATTTGTAGCATATGATTTAGACAAGTTTATGAATATTTGCAAAGCTAATTGCGGGAATCCTTAAATCTATATTACAAAATACCAAACTTAAACATATAAAGTAATTAAAAAAAACTATCTTAGTGCTAAATCAATATATTGATAAAATTCAATATTCAACTTTATTATATTTAGACCCATAAATTCAAACAAAAATTCACTTTTAACAAAATTTAAGAATTTTATTAAAATATTATAAGATTTAACAACAAATATTTTAGTAATTTTATGTATTAGGTTTCTAAATGATTGAACGAATACCATAGTATTCACTCTCTCTTCGTTAACACAAGTAAGAACAAACACATGATGATTTTATCATTGTGTATCCATTAAAGCATACATATCAGATCTATTGTGAATATCATCAACAAATATCTGCAGATCTAGATCTAATTTTTTGTACATATACTCGTATGTGTAAGAACATGAAAAATCATAAGAAAATCTAAGAACATTTATTTCACAATACCAAAGGGCGAAACCCTAAATACAACAGTAGCATTTGAAGAAAAAGATCGCACAGAAAAATGTAAAAGAACACATAGGGACAATTTAGAGGATGATAAAGAAACATACCAAAGAATACTCACAAAGTAGATGTTAAGAATTTAGTTGAAACACTTGACACAAAAACAAACAAGTATCAGTCTCGTAGGACGAACATTGTGTGAGTAGTGATATAAGCAATTTTAATACCTTTCCGTAGGTGATAGCCAATAGTACCTAGGCAACATAAAACGACATAGTTTATATAATTCGGCAAAATTCGAGTAAAAGTTGATAATATTATTTAATCATTTTACCTTAAAAATAGCACAAAAATATATTTTACTAAAATGGCCTAAGCACGTGATTTTTTTTGTGGTGTTCGGGGTTCGAACCACAGACTTTACATATATTATGCATTGTCCCTACCAACCGAGTTAAGCTCACGAAGACAAACACATGAATTTTTTTAATAATTTAAATAGGTCGTGACCATAATTTTTTTCAAAATAGATAAAATCACGGTAAGATATAGATATTCAATAAAATACATTTATTTATCTAATAAAATCAAGAGATAAAAAATTAAAGTTATTTACCCATAAATATTTTACTAGAGATCTGTCGCTATCGATGATTGAAAGATAATTCTAAAGACCAAGATGAGACACAAAGAGAAAAAGAATCTTGTCGTATTTGTATAACTTTTTGTGATAACCATTGGGACAACCTCATTTTTCTCTCTTTTTATTAGTCAAGAACAATAGTGAAATGCATGAACATGTAATATTTGGCAACCTAATAAACTAAGGCATAAAGAAAAGAAAAAGTTTCTGTTTATAATGTCAATTCATAAGGACAAAGTTTCAAGCATCTGGTTCAAAGATTATTCACCACTTCCAGAAAAACTCACAACATATCTTTATTACTTGCACATAAGCACAAGCAGTCTCTCAAAACCCCCAAGGTCAGAACAAGACCCTCTGCCGTAGTAGGAGGAGGAAGCAAAAGCTGATGGTATGATTCAGTTGCCAGATCCAGAGAAACAATGCCACCGGATACCCATAAAAGTATGGTGAAAATTGAAGTAGTTATATGGGAATCCCATAAAAGTATTCTATTTTCTACGGTATCGGTGGTAAGCATGAGATGGTGATGGTGCTTGTAAGCCTTTGTCATGGAAAGGTGCGTTTTGGCGAATTTGCACATGCATCGGAGCTGAAGTAGAAGCTTCACTGGAAGTCTAGAAAATATATCTTCAACCAGTTCAATGGGAAGCAACGGCTTCTTCTTCATTTGCATGGTGGTTCATTTTATGAGAGTGGAAAAAGGAAGAAATGAAGAATCAAAGATATTATTTAGTTTAGATTGATTGATTTGTGAGAAGCCAAGCTGAACATGGTCATTTCTTATAAAGGAAAGGTGGGTTTCTTTTTCAAGAGGACAAAGCAAGGAAGGTATTTGTTTCTTTCTTTTTTTGGTAGTTTTCTTAAGAGAAGAGAAGGATCAATTGGTGATTATTTTCTTGTTTTTAAGACTTTCTTTAAAGAAGGCAGTGTATGTTTACTTTTACTACACTCGTATGCAAGGAACATACACACACTTATTCCACTTATATATTCACCTTCACTCATATTTATCTTCACTTATTTGCCCTTAATTCTTTTTCAACTTTTTTTTTTCAAAGACTTTGATTTTATGTTGCATTGCATTTTTATTTACTTTCACTGTTCTTTTTTTTGAACATGTTTACTTTCACTGTTCTATTTGTTTAATATTTAATTTAATTTACCCATTTTATCAAAGGATTCTAAAACAAGTTTGTTTTGAGAGAAGGCAAGGTATAAACTCCCCGACAGTACATACACACTCCATTTATATTCACTTTCATTCATATTTATCACACCCCACACAAAATATTCTATGATACACTTGAATTCTTTAAAAAATAAAATTTAGTGGCCGGGGTTTGAACCCCGAACCTTGCATATATTATACATTGTCTATATCAACTGAACTAAGCTCACAAGGAATCGGAATCTTTAAATTAAGGGAAAATTACACTAACCTCCCCTATGGTTTATGTAAATTGTATCTCACCTCCCCTCTATTTTTTTCACTCAGCAGCAATACCCCCTGCCGTTATCTCTCAGCCAATCTTCTGTTAGAAAAACTGAACTACAAAATTGATCAATTGTACCAGCCACTCATCATCCATTCTCCAACGAAGGAAATATTTTGACCAAAACAAAACAAGAAATACAAATAACATCAGGAAGTAAGAAATTGTCCAAAAAAAAATGATTTCTTAATACCCAAAATGAATGGGGTATAACTGAGACAGAATCTGATGAGTACATAAAAAATAATGGCAACATTTCTCCACCAATTGTGGAACACATTCAAAAGAAATTGAGCACAATGACGCTTCCAATTTGCATCACATAGTTGTATGTATAATCAATAATAAATTAAAATAGGGATCCCTCCAAAATTACACTCTGAATGTATAGGCCGCCATATTGCTATTCAAGAAACAATTTAATATACAATTAGGCAAAGCTTCACCAATAGGCAGGGAGATGATCTGCTGCTGAAGAACCTTTTATTCTTCATTATTTTGATTAGTTTGTAACAAGGGAAGAAGACGCTCAAAGGATATAACTATCATTTATGGCAAAGTAGCTTTCACTTCTTTCCTATCAGCACCACATGCCTGCAATTTAAAATATCACAAACCATAAGAGTTTAATAAAACACACCATCTACCAAACTACAATATAATTGTTCATGCCTTTTGTTTAGTAAAAGCTTTCACTACATAAAAACTAAATCCAACAAAATATTATTATTCTTCTACAAATTAAAAAAGTCTTCCATGTATATCAAATATCTGGAGTAATATTCTCCACAAATTTAAGCAAAGGATTGTTGAATCTGTCACATATCATCTGACATGCATTTGCTTGCTTATATTCAAATTTATTAAACATCAGGTATTTTCAATGAGATACAAAAGAATAATAAGTAGGGATGAAATAATTTGTTTACCTCAACCCCTAAGCCTTTAACATATACATTGGTAAATAGATCAGATGGGTCTGGCATTTGACTTTCCTGGAAATAAGACAATAAAACAGAACATAGATTGTAAAGCATATAAAAATATGTGGGATACCAAAGTTGGTATGAGAAGAATAAAAAGAATAAACAACTAATATATGGTCATACCTTTGCTTTGGCAATGGCTTCATCAACTTGTTTTCTGGCTTCCTTTTCAATATCCTAAAAGAAGAAATTGCACAATACTTTTAGCAATTAAACTCTAATGGTTGATAGAAGAAAATGGAAAATGGAAAATGATATATGAGGGCCTGCCTCCTCTGCCCAGTCCAATCCAAAGCACACAAATACTTGCTCAAACGCTAAAAGTCTTCCCCTTTTTCACACTACTTTTCAGTATTTACTTTAAAATATTTCACACTTGACACCTTCATCACACCTTATTTCCCCATGGGCAGTCTGTTATGTTCTGCCTATGAATGTAATGAGTCCTTTCAACAATGTCTAAAACTCTTCTTATTGCTCTCCTTTGTTCTAAAATCCATAACAGGTTTTCTCTGCTGATAACTAACTAGAGTATTTAATGATGAACTTCCTCTCCACTACTCCCCCCTAATAACTGAAAACTCACATGTCCAACCTCTCTCTGCCACCACCTCAATAAGGTCCCTGGTATTCACTCCCTGCACCTTCTTATTTTTCTTAGTGTAGACCCACTTAAACTAAATAAAAATGAAACTGTTTCAATTTTTGAACTTCAAAGTGAATAATAATGAAACTGTTTCTATTTGTGAACATCAAAGTGAATAGCCAGAAAAACTCAATGTATAAAGATGATCATAGAAGTATTTTATACAAAATAAAGACAGATATATCACATTTTACAATAGTTAAGCATGATTTCAAACTTCACGCAATCACCTTTAATTCCTTTTCAGTAGAAATGTCGTGAGCCAATACCAGCTTTCTTACTCTCTCAATTGGATCACGCTCCTGTAATCATAATAGTCAATAAAAAAGAGAACAGTTAATTCCTCAATTTAATTAAACAACAAGGACATTGTATACTGGTGATAGTGATATACCTGTCTAACCCCGCTAATCTCATCACGTGTGCGGTATGTGCTGCCTGGATCAGACATGGAGTGGCCATGGTATCTGTAAGTGTCCATTTCAAGAATCTGGACATTATAGTCATGAGAGAGAATGAGAGACCAATCATAATCTAGCAAATATTAACCTTCGATAAATAGGAATAAACTATCTATGCAAACCATAAATCAAATGATAAAGGAGAGAATAACTAATTATAATCCACAAATACCAACAACCAAGCCATACCCCACTAGGTGGAATTGGTCACATGAATGAGCCAATGACCTAACCCTTCTCATTTATATATAAAGGGAGCACATCAAGTGAGAGCACTAATTATTGCGAGAGAAGGGAGGGGTAAATAATAGCCCTTGGATTTAAATCAACTATTATTGAATCTAACTTCAAAACTGTACCCTAACTTTTTTTGTCAGTCAACACACGTGTGTGCCTTTGTCCTTTTCCCTGCATCTTCTTCACTCTAAATGTTAATATGCAAAATTAATCTATAGGAAATGAAATGCAATCAAAGCTTGAGACAAACCAGAAATTGATTGAATTGATTTTTTTTTTAAAAAACAGAAATTGATTGAATTGATTCTTTATAATAAAGTGTATCATGTTAATATCTACAAAACTAAATGTACCTATATCTAGTTTGATGACTAGTAAAATTTTCTTTATTGATTCCACCATAACAAATTATTTAGATCAAATATCTGATGATGAATATCTAGAGCATTCTTTTATCCCTAAAACTAATATAATGACCAATGAAATAATCATGGATGACAACTCCTAATCTAAACCGATCTGTCAAGCATTAGTAGATGAACAACCAATCCGGAACATCGTTTAACAATAGCTTTAGAAATAAGTATTCGTACAAATAAATGCAAGTAACTTTACTCACCAGAGGACCATTCTTCAAAGCATGTTCCTTTGCAAATTTGCAAGCTTGCTTTACAGCAAGAACATCCATACCATCTACCTGTACAAAGTAGATATATTTATTCATAAAATTTAAAAAGGGTTGTTCAAGAAAATACAATATATATATATATATATATATGCTTAGCACGTGTATATGTGGAGAGCCAGACAAGCTTACGCATACACAACAGGCAACAATCATACCCATAAAATATCTCTGCTCAAACAAAGATAGTAAAGACATGTACATCCAACTAAATCACACATGTATATAGCATGCACAATTCTACGTATTTAGGTAAGAAAAATGAAACACTTCACAAGAAAGGAGTGAAACCACTACAATCCAAAAAGAACCAACACAAGAACAAGAAAATCACCACGCATTTTAGGGATGTTTGCAGTGCGGTTTGGTTTGGTTTGGTTTTTAGGCTAAAAGTCATCCGAAACCACAAGATAAAAAAGCATGTGGGTTGGTTTGGTTCGGTTGACTTTTAAAATGAAAACCAAACCAAACCAATGAAGTTTGCGTTGGTTCGGTTGTTGTGGTTTTTTGCGAGACAATACAATATTTTGTTTCCAACATTAAAATCAAGTCAAAAGTTAAAAACAATTTATTTATTTTTCAACAATGTTTCAAATTTGATCTAAAATTAAAATTTTATTTTCATCCAACAATGTTCTCGTCAACATAGACTAAATTAAAAACATAGACTAAAAAGCAATTCTCTTCAATAAGAAATGCAAAAGACTAAGATCTTATCATTCTCTAAAAGTTCTCATTGAGTTTCTATGATTCAAGATATATCTAACATAAACATATATGCAAAAGTGCAAGTAGGATTAAATCAAAGCACATAAATACATATTTAGAATCAAAAGCATAGAAGAAACTTAACAAGAGAAAAAACATGTCTTGGTCAAAAAAAGAAGAGAAAAAACATGTCATTCTATAAAATTTCTCATTGAATTTCTATGAGTACAAAGTTGGGTGACATAAGTTTAATTTGATGCGGTTTGGTTCAGTTGCTAAAATAAAAAACGAAAACCAAACCAAACCATGTGGTTGAGTCAAAAATGATCCAAATACATCCAAACCAAATGAGGTTTTTGTCGTTTTCGGTTTCGATTGGTTCGGTTTGCGGTTTTCCTAATGGGTTAGTTTGGTTTTGAACACCCCCACCACGCATACCAAGTTCATTCCTCAAAACGTCATTAGGAATTTACATTCAAGACTAGCTAAACTGAGCAATATAAACATACAATGCAAAAAAAATTAACAACATGCACATAACACATCATATTAAATCATTATACTAATTTAGTTTGAAGAAAACAATGCATGAATAGTGAGGGAAAAAATATTGTAATACAAAAATCAACTTTAATTAGGACACCCAGTACTTCCCATACAATCCCAAAATTAATTGTAATTAGTACACCCAATACTTTCCATACAACCCCAAAATCAATTGTAGTTAGAACACCCAATAGTTTCCATACAACCCCAAGTTAACATTACTGTATTGGGTGCCTACCTAAATCACCTAGGTTGTTGGGAGTATTCTACATTGAATAGATAAAAGTTCTCAACGGGCTAGTTTTTGAGTTGGCCTCTCCTCATGGACTTCAGTCCCTAACAATTGGTGTTTTCGTTGAGAGAAAGCCTAGTCCGTTGTGTGAGAGAGCCTCGTGGCTTAAGTACCACATTTAGCAGTTTTATTTACTCAATGTAGGACTCTTAACATAGGTTATCAACTATAATCAAGCCACATGTCAGTATCTATACTTTGAATTAGAAAAGAGCAATTGCATTGCATTCCAAATCCAACATAAAAAGTAATTCCTTACTAGAAGATAACAAATAACTATGCAATAACATAACAAACCATTTAAAATGCCATTCCAAAAGTTACCAAAACTTGCTAATGATTAATCTTACTAACCTTCAATCCAGGAGCATAATCCCCACGCTTGTAATACGCAGGACTTTTGGCAGATCTCCACTCAGCAGTCCCCATTCCATCTGTTACAGAAATCAAAATCAAAATCAAAATCCAAAAAAACAAATAAAGTAATCATTCAAAACTGATGAAAGTAGAATGACTCACAATGATTATTCTCACAAACCAAAATAGCAGGAAGATCCCAAAGAGCAGCAATATTAAGAGCTTCAAACAACTGACCCTGATTAGCAGCACCATCACCATACAAAGCAAAAGTAACATTAGGATCCTTATTATACTTCTGACCAAAAGCCAATCCAACTCCAAGAGGAATCTGAGCTCCAACAATCCCATGTCCACCATAAAACCCACCTTCCTTCCTATAAAAATGCATGGAACCACCTTTCCCCTTGGAACACCCATCTTTCCTTCCCATCAATTCAGAAAAAACCTCAATTAGGGTTCCACCTCTGCAGAGAAAAGTACAGTGATCACGATAAGCGGTGATAACGCAGTCTTTTCGATTAATAGCGGCTTCCATTCCAACAGCAACGGCTTCCTGACCGTCGTAGAGATGGCAGAAACCGCGGATGAGTTTGGCTTTGTAGAGAGAGTCAGCAGCGATCTCCATACGGCGCATGAGAACCATGTCGTTGAAGAAGGACATGAGTTCGGAGGCGGTGGTTTGGACAGTGGTGGAAGGTGGTTCGCAGTTGTGGGAAGTGAAAGGGATGGAGGTTTCGACGGTTAGGGTTTCGGTGGAAGAGGAAGAAATGGAACGGTGTCGTATGGAGGAGGATAGGAAGTAGGGTTTGAGGAGAGTGGATCCGAATTGGGAAGATGAGAATCGTGATAGAGCCATTTGGATTGGATTGGATCTGATACTGGAAAATGAGCTTAATGAATTGAATTGAATGAGAAGTAAAGTAATGAAAATTTGTGATTCAAATGATTAGGTTAGGTGAAGAAGAGGGGTCAAATTAGGGGAGCTATGATTCTTCTTCTATACATGGAAAGAGAGTGAGTGAGGACGCTATTCAATAAAATAGTTGGTGGCTCAATTAGGGGAATTCTGTTTCTTAATTTTTTTATTGTGAGATAAGATTATGGTCGTATTCGCATCACACAATCGCATGTCAATCTCTACGCATTTCTTCCAAACAAGTATTTCTTCTAGTTAAATGTGTTTTTCATCTCAGAATTTTTTTTTTTAATAATATATGTATAATATAGTTCAATTAATAAAGAGATTGTATAATATACAAAGAGATTGATGTTGGAATCTCGGATTCTCTCCTTTTTCACTTTTAAGATGAATTTTTAACCGCTAAACTAGTTAATAAAAAAAATTGTATAAATAGTTTTTCTCACAACTTTTTTTTGTTGAAATTTTTACAATTTTTTATCAAATAGTTTAATAACTACAAATTCAACCATTAAAATAAATAAATATAGAACTTGTTGAAACCTCAATCCATTTTACGGTCAAAAGTGTCAAGTTCATGGACCATATTTGTATATTATAAATAGTTTCTTTTTCTTTTTTTAAGGAGGATAGTATAAATAGTTATTGACGATTTTATGGATGCATTTTGATTAAATTTAAGGGTTAATAGATCTTTATCTCCTGTAATATAGGTCATTTTTGGTTTGATTTTTGTTTGGCCTACTAAGGAATAAATCAAAACAAAAAAAAATTACAGGGGGCAAATAAAAAAAAATTACAGAGAGGAAAATTAAAAATGACCTATATTACAGGGGATAAAGACCTATTAACCCTAAATCTAAATACTTAGCCGTCTTTTCACGACATGAAAGGCCAATTCATGTTTGCGACTGTGATGCGGATCTGTTCCTTTCTTTTCTTTTTTAGTATTGTAAGTTAGGCACACTTTTTTATCAAAACATGTTTCTTAATTTCCCTAAAATAATGTCATGGTCAATTTTGTTATGTGCAACGATTTTTTCTTCTCTTTTTCTTTTTTGTTAAATCATGTATGTTCCTAAGAAAAACATGTCTGTTTCTTGAATAATCCAGTTGCCTTTTTGTGGAACTTCAGTGGATTTAATAAATTAATTTGGACCATGCTCAACAACAAGTGCTAACATGTCCTTAAAAAAATAAAAAATAAAAAGGTGCTAGTACGTACAATGTTTCGCAAATTAATTTTCTTATTTTCTATAAATTGAGAAAATTGTATTATTGGGTAGTTTTTATGATTAGTGTAACCTAAATCATCCTTATTTTAGTTGTTTCATGTTTCCTACGAGTGACATCCTTGGCGATCAATTCAAGGATAAATCCAATGTTTGAATATGAGGAAGAATAAGACAAAATTGTAGAAGAAGAGACAGGTTCCAAGTATTGAGTTAGTACATCCTAGTCCTAGTTGAAGAATGGATAAAGACTATACTTGGAACAATATCTTCCTAGGTGATATAGGAGTTCATCTTTGCTCCATTTGCCTTTGCTTCATTTATCTCATTTACATTTATGGATGTGTGACACGTGTTAAAATAATATCTAATGGTTGAAATTAAAAAGGGAAAGATAGGTAATAAAACAAAATCCCTAGCCTACTGTTCACTTCTCCTTCACGTTCCCTTCCCTTCACCACCCTGTTGCCGCCGCCCACCGGTAATCACTCCATTACCGCCATCTCTTCGTACCGATGTCGTCATTATCGTCACGAATCAGCCCATCACCGCCATGAATCAACCAATCGCAGTCGCCGTTACAAATCAGCCCATCGTGCCCGCCATCACAACGACAACGTCTTCGAATTATTTTCACCCCTTACCTGTTATTCGGCTTACCAAGTTGGTGGATTCTTTTTTACTTGTTATTTCATTCATTTTCATGGTTGCCGTCGACAACACCACCACATTCCTTTCTATTGATGGCTTACCTGTTAACTCCTATTTCTGTTTTTGACTTTTGATTTACAATGTTTTTTAACAGATTTGGTATTTCAATTAGTTAAAAAAAGATCACAATCTTCCACCAACCGTTTTTTTCTTTCTCTATCGGTTCACCGCTCAGTCCCCATCACCACCAACGGTGGCTTTGTGGGTTGATGATTGAAACTTTGATTACGAAAATAACCAAAAAAAAGAATAGAGGAAAAAGATAGAAATTGAAAATGAGTGAAGATGGGTTGATGATTATGGTTTCTGGAAAATGGCGGATGATTAATTGGATGTATAATTGCAATTCAGAGAAAAACACAGAGATTGTGAATAAAAGATATAGAGATAGTGTTTCTAAAAGCAATCACATGTGTGTTTGTTTATTGTTGCCTTTTTTATTTCAACCGTTGGATATTATTTTGCTACGTGTCACACATCCATGATGGTAAATGGAGTAAATGGAGCAAAGACAAATGGAGCAAAGATGGACTATGTAGCTAGCTTGCGTTCACAACTAAGTAATTTATGTAATTATTTCGCATTTGTTTCACAAGTTGAGCTCAAATCCAATAATGAGGCAATTCTTATTAGCATTGGTTTTTAGCTATGCTAGAAGAATTGAACCAATGTGAAATAAATGAGGCGCGAGAACTTTCCTCATTGGCTAAAAATCATCAAGTTATCGACACCAAGTGAGTATTTAGAAGAAAAAAAAGTTGGATAAAACCAGAGTAATGACTAAAAATATGTCACATTTAATGGAAAAAAGCTATAACCAAAAGGGTGGAATAAGCTACGAGGAGAAGTATACTCATGTAACCTTACTCGAGGCTATACACCTAGTTTTTGTTTTTGCATGTTGGTTAAATTTTAAATTAAATCAAATAGACGTAAAAAGTGCTTTTTTGAATGGTTTTATTATTGGTTAGTATGACTAATACACCGAGTCTAGTAAGGGCTTGAATAAACCCCCTTTGAAAAAAATTACATAAAAGTGGTTAAGAAAAGGTTTGTGATAGATTATGACTAATCGATATATAATGAGTGAACACTATAAATTGAAAACTTAAGACAAACTCATTTATTTCAGGTTATGAAAATTAAAGTTATTCTTCAATTGTAAATTAAGATATTCTCAATTGAACAAATATTTAATTACGAACTTCCGAGCTTAATCTTACCAAGTTTCAAATCTTTAAACAATTCCAAATCAAACTTAAGATTTCACATATAATCTCTACTAACACAAATTAATGCTAATTGAGTATTTCAAGTTATGCAATCAAGATGATTGTAGTTCTATCAATTGATTACCCTAAAAAACTCCTTCTCTCTAGCAACCCACCGCCTTCAAGCTTCCAACCTCTTCTCTTTCCTTCTAATCCGAATCGGAATGCCACCATGTAGATATAGGTTTGTGGTGGTGTGACGGTCGGAATAGCCACCCGCACCATCCTTACCAGTTCTTCTGTTTGGCCGTGTTGGAGGTCTTTGGTGGTCACTGTTTCGCAACCGCTATCATATTGCTTCTGGTGTTGTATAGAAGCTTCCTTCTGCTTTGGTTTCTTTTCACCATTGTCGTCTCCATTGGTTCTCTTTTGGGTGGTTCCAAGGTGACAGTTGGGTCGTCTCCATTGTTGTCGTCGGCGGTCCAAACAACGTTCATTTTGTTCGTTGCAGCTCTCTCAAACCCTTTCGGGTAGGTTCCATCAACGCCGGAATGTTCAATTCCGGTTGTGTTTCAAATCCGATTTGGTTTGTTTTGTTGTGTTTGTTATCCAGATCGGAGACCGTGTGCAGCTGGATTTGTTGGTGGTGCTCGGTCATGATTGCTCAGTTGTTGGCGGCTGCAGATCCTTCACGATTAATCCTCCTTTGCAACTTCTGGATGGTTCGTCGCCGTAGGAATCGTGATGGTTTGTGGTTGTCTTGTCGGTGGTTGTGGTTGAAGTAGCAATAAACGTGGCAAGAAATGGGGGGTTTGAAATGTGACCCTTTTAAAATTATTCCTGAAACTTAAATTAAGTTTATATACTCAAGAAAATTCTTGGTTAATATTAGTCGAACAAATAAATAACAGTTAATATATATGTAGGACCATAATGTTTTGGAGAATGATTATATAAGCACAATGAGAAAAATGATATTAAGCTGAAATGTAAAGTTATATTAAACAAGGACTAGAATGTTCTAGAGGAATATAAAGGCAGAATGATAAAACAATATTATAAATGTTATGAAACTAAATAAATAGGAACATGAATAAAGTAGAGAGAAGTAGAGAAGGAGAAAGAAAAATAAGAGAGATGATTCTATTATTCTCTTGTTATATACAATTTGGTTACATATGAGCTCTATTTATAAAGAAATACAATGACTTGGGGAACAAGCACAATATAGCCCAATAAGCTAATAATATGATTCAATAACCCAATTATTATATGGACATCCACTTATAATATTCATGACAATAAACTAAATTTAAACTTTAGTTAAATATTTAGACAGTTGTTTTATCTTGGACCAAAATGTTCTGGAGTCAGTTAATAAAGTAAAGATTAAATTAGAACCAGAGAACTCTGGATTAATATGGTTGTGATTAATTAGGACCATAATATTCTAAAGATAAATAAATATTAATGCGTGTGATTGTGTGTGTATATCGTGTAAAAATAAGAGAGAGAGAGAGAGAGAGAGAGAGAGAGAGAGAGAGAAGAATAACACATGAGAGTTATCCTGGTTCACAAAACCCGACTACTTCTAGTCCCCACACTTCGTGTCAGATTATCCTCTATAGTATTCAGCTAGTAGAAACTTCTAACTAGCACTATAAGGTCTTGATCACACCAGATCAGTCCGGAACACCTGTATTATCAACCTCAACGGGCTTCTACAATTCTTTGCTTTCGCACAATAAAGATTGGAACTTTTCTATCTCAAACTATTAAACTCAATAGACTTGAGACCTAGTTTACACTTTGTATGATGATTGGTTTTGGTAGAAAATGATATCTCAAACAAAAGAGATTTTTACAAACACAAACTCAAAAGATTATGAGACAAAATATAGTGTGAGAGATTATGGAATTTGCTTATGTTTGTTGAAGAAATTGATTGAGAGAATGATTGCTTTAACTTTGAGAGAGATGGAAGCTTTGTATTTCAAACTCTTGCATTTAACATTCAATGTTGCCTTCTATTTATAGAACCAGAAGACCTTGGAGAGCAAGCTAAAAAAAAGTTGTTGAACTCCAATTTGAATTTGAATTTGTGCTCCATTGATGCTTGGAAAGAAAGCATCCAAACTGTTCACTGAGAACGTTCTCCAGAACGTTCTTTCTGTGCAAATCATTCTCAAATATATTTGATAAATTCCAACTAGACTTGTGCAAAGAATTCCCACACGTTTTGACAGTTGTTGTGAGCTGTATTCTTGTTGTAGAAACTTGTTGGCCACTTGTTGATGTCACCTTAATGTCATACGATGATGTCACTCAAGGATGTCACTTGCTTTATTTTCAAGGAACACTTCTGATCAATTCTTTGAAGATATTTTCCACTTTAGGCCTTAATGGATCGAAAAAATGAATAGGGCTTCTGCTGATTTTATTCCATAAAAAGTTCTAAGGCCCATGTGCAAATACACTCTAGATTTTCTATGCTTTTTAATGCCCTTTTAAGGAATCTTGATCTCTTATGATTTTGATCCTTATTTTGGTGGGACAACTAGAATAACCCTTATTTTTTTATCTTTAATTCTGCACACTCTTGTTCTTTAATCAAAAGATCATACTTTTCCTTTATCGTTGATGGAGATGCTCATTTTACTTTGTGAACTCAGAACGTTCTCATTGACATTCTCATGAAACAATCTCACAAACTAAATTAGTAGATTACAAGATAATCTTTAAAACATCAATAAAAAATTTTGCTTTCAACAATGGTTTGCGCCGGTCTTTTCAGTTGTGCTTGTTTGGGTAGCATACTTCGTCTTTGTGTGTTTGCTTTTTGCGAGATTGATGAGTCAATAATGAGTCAATTATTAGTGTTTTTTGTATAATATTTAAGTTTATTGTATTTAGATTCAATATGTTTTTATTTTCTTTTAGAGCTATTTTACTTCAACTGCAAGTTATTTTATTTCAGGAACAAATATTTGAAAG
>Ga0315913_1003489_pt1 | contig 18910 bp, 15 predicted proteins | sample MpolsnodulesMG_FD_207736 | JGI IMG/M metagenome (GOLD analysis project Ga0315913, IMG submission 207736) | Medicago polymorpha root nodule microbial communities from Los Angeles, California, United States - small nodules | ecosystem: Host-associated > Plants > Roots > Nodule | place: USA... | reverse complement strand
GTAACAAAGCACGAGCCGAAGTCTTAAATTTCAATGTTGAAGTTGAGAAGCACCGAAAATAATTGATGATTATTATTCGTTCTTATTGCTACTTCTATAATCTAAACAAGTATCTTAATCACATTAATTCACACCTATGAATCACGGACATTAATTCCCATGCTTTCTTTAGCTAGCATGTAAAGACATAACATGTTCATTAGAGGCAACAATCAGAGTTCATCTACTAAAAGACAGAAAATTGCCCAATTTGCACAATGAATGAAGGCAACGAGTGGTGATGACTCGAGTCGCGATGGAGGATGCAAACACACAGTGGAGAGGGGATATGATGAATACACATGATGAATGTGCATAAATTGAGGTGTGGCAGCCGCGAACAGTGGCCGTGGAGATGAAGCAGCTCTGAACAATAACATAGATTTTAAGCAAGGAAGAAGTCGAGACACCAATCTTGTTCAGCAGAGGAAATACATTTCTTGGATCGACGTGTGATGTGATGCAAGGGAGCTGAGGTATTTGTTTGCACAATTTGTTTCTTGTAGAGTTATGTTACTAATGGGTACAAAAGTGTAGAATATAAAGGAACAGAGAAAATATAGTTGGGGCCGTTACATATGTACAAATGGTTTATATAATTATCTTATAATATATAGTATATGCAAAGCTCTTAAATTTTTCTCTCATATCTTATAATTTGTGTACTTGCGCATTTATTTATTTGTTTATTTTCAACTTTCTATATGTAGGGAGAATTTCGGATACTTTCTTTACCTGGATCATGTATCGTTGGCGATGATAGTCATCATCGCAAAAATACAATGTGTTCCGCTATGTTGACCGATTAATTCCCTCATAGCAGCCATCCCCATTGAAGTAAGCAAATCACATTTAAATTATGCAATGACTAGTGCTATTAACAATCTTTACTTAAATTCTTCGCTATTAACTGAAATTCATGTGAGACTTTATCTTCAAAATGATTGAACTTACATAAGCCTTTAGAGGGAACTGTTTCAGTCCTGAAAGTCTATCCAAATGTATCAACTTCCACATTATTGTTCATCTCACTAATTGTAGTATTTGAGGACTCGATTTGCTTCTCTTGATCATCTTTTGGCTCAACAAATTCCTTTTTAGCATTTAGCCTCTCCTGCTGGTTGAATCCAGTTCTGCCTCGTATGTCAACTTCATCATCATCGTCATCATCAATAATAATAAGTTCCTTCCTGAGAGTAGGCGTACTGTCGATTTCCACTGGGTTTCTGTTGTCTATCAGGCTGTAGATTATGGAGTCTGGCTCATCTGATATTTGAGCAGCTTCTAAGCCTTTCAAGGGAATCATTTTAGTCTCAGAAGTCAAATCATAAATCGCATAGTTCTTTTTCTCACTAACTGTTGTAGTTGATGACTTTGTTAGCTTCCCTTGATCGTCTAGCTCATCGACTTTCTTTTTGGCATTTGTCCAGGATTCAGTTTTGTATTGTATTTCCATCAGTAGGAATAGCATCTTTGGTTAGAGTATGCATACCGGAATTTAATCAAATATCGTGGTCTAATTCAGTTATGCCTTGGATATCCTCTCCATCAGTAGGAATAGGATCCATGTCGAGATATTGCATCCTGGATTTCAAACCAGTGGCAATTTTCTTCAGGGGCCTGGTGGAGTATGGTGTGATGTGGATATGGTGGAAATCTTGTAATTGTCCATGTTCAACACAGCATATAGCTTCGAGATTTCTATCAAAGGATCGTAAGATTTTGTTTATGCCATATCACACAACTGTAGAGCACACATTAGTACCACTTTAAGATTACTTAAAGAAGAAGAAATGTGATGAGAAGCTATAATGATATATGTCCCTTTCTGATCATTGATCCCTATATCTTCTATGCAAGAAAGTCTGCCTCATAAGTCATAACCTATGAACACAAAAGGAGACGCTAGAGAGAAAATAAACAAAAATTTAATAATATAAGGAATGTGAGGAAGGGAAGAAAGAATAAGAAGTTGGTTCTACAGAAGCTCTATAAAAAGTAATAGATGAAATTTAAGATTTACTAACTATTTTATTTCGTTGGTGGTATTTATTATATTCAATATTGTGTCACCCTGATCTCTCTCCTGAGATCTCCTCTAACTTTTTTAGGTGATTCTTGTTTAAATTTATATTATTATTATTATTACTACTACCAGTGAAAAAACAGGCACTCACGTGTCCGTCTTTCTGCTTTTTTTATCGCACTAACGTTTGAAAATTATGAACGGTGTTTTTTTTAATGAAATTTTGATTTTGATTAAAACTAAAAAATATATAAATGTTTGTTGCTTTCAAGTTATTAAGGGTTCGTTTGGTTCGAGAGTTTTGGAGGGGAGATTTTTAATTTGAATTGTTTGGTTCAATTTTTAGAAGGGGGGGAACCCTAAAAATCAAACCAACCATGATTATCTATTTCAACGACACCGACAATAATACAATATAACAAAAAAAATATGATCTAAATTCTTTTTTTAATAACACCAACAACAATTTTATTATAGAAAAAGTTGTTTAAGGGTATAATTGAAATGATGAAAAAGCAAGTATAAATATACTGATCTAGTTTGACGGATTTTCCCCGTTTTGATTGGGTTTGTTAATGGGTTTGGGTTTTCTCCGATTTCAAAACACGGGTATGGGATGGGTAACGGGTATATAGGTACCCACCCCGAACCCATACTCAAACCCGTCCCTAATGCAGAAAATTATTTTACGTTGATATGTCATGTTATTTTGTTTGATAATTGTCGTGTTATAAAAACTACCATTGATATTTAAAGGAACAACTAAATCAATCGGTCTAATAAATGTTAAAGTGAGCATATTGTTGCATAATGCATTACAACATTTCTCTATGGGTTGCAAAAAAACTTCTATCTTTTATTAAAAAAAAAGTATTTGATGCGGGGACGGGGATGGGGCGGGGATACCTGAACCCATCGGGGATGGGGTTCAATTTCTCATCCCCGTTGGGTATGGGTAAGCTAACGGGTAAGTATATGAGAATCAGGTATGAAGACGGAGAATGTAAAACCTGTCCCCACCAGGACAAGAAATGTAAAACTCGTCCCCACCCCACCCCATTGCCATGCCTAGTCTTAATCCTCCAATATTCAAGGAAATGTGACTCTAACAACCTTTAAGATAATTAGTTTGAACAAGAAAATATTTTAATAAACATCAAGTATTTTTTTGCCTTAATCCTCCAGTATTCAAGGCATAGAAATACTAGTATTTCTCACGTGCTATATGGCACGAGAGCCCATAGCACAAACTCCCTTTATAATTGTTATGCTTTTTTTTAAATAATAAGTAAAAGAGAAAACTCAAACGGATTGTTGTCACTTTGCTGCCTCTCATGATGATGATGCATCCTACAACACACTTAGATGCATATACTCAAGTTTCTTCCAAATTAGTGATTCCAAGGACAAATAAAATTTTGTCATGATATATACTATGGTGAAAATTCCCAAGTTCCAACCAAGAATTTCCAATTATCATAATATAGAAATATGTATATATATTCCAATTTTTGTTAGCTAGTGGCTTTGAGATGCATTAAATTAATATCTTCGGATCCAATACTAATTAACCTAGAATATGGTAACAATACTATGGTGTCCCTTGAGCCAAACATGCTAAGGTTTTAGAATTTGACTATGCAACCTAGCAAGGTATGGAACAATAATCATTTTCCCCTTAAAAGCATACCATGAATGGCCAATTGAGCCATCAAATTTTCCAAGGTGAGGAATATTCCAAATTCCTTTTTCTCTTTTTTTATTATATTCTTGTGTTATTATAGTATCTTTGCAAAGTGAACTAAGCAAAATGACTTTGACAACAACACATGAATTGCAACATGTATACCTCAATTTAGTTTCTTAAACTGGACAGGAAAGTACTTTTGTGTACTCAAAGCTTTGTTCCTCTTGTTGACCTTAGAAACAGCAACAACTTTTTCCTATGTTTCACTTCTAAGAAAGTGATGATATCTTCATAGAACAGTTACAAATCTTGCACCATCCATCTTCATCCATTTACCTATTATGTTCATATGTACATGAAGTTATTTTTTTCCAAATTTTTGTTATATCCCATCAGTAATTCTAGAAGGGTCAAATTACATGATGTTTTCTTATAATGTAAGAAATAATACTCACAATCTTAATACTTTTTTTTTCCCTAATATTAAGCCAAAATTTGTAACAAGTTTACATGCCTAAACATTTTGAAAGAAAAGTTCTAATGAATTTTTCTAATAAAAAATAGATTAAGGAAGACACACCTCATACAACTTACAAGTTTAGAGACAACCACCAATCTCACTGAGAATTTACATTGAAATTTAGGTGTAATTTATCAATTTCATAATTGTGAACTTGAGTCCAAGTCACAGCCGATGTGAGCGAAAGGTTCAATCATATGTATCAACCACAATTGGTAAATCCGAGTTTTATTATGTTAGTTAAATTTCATTTTTCTTTCATTTTCCAAAGAGTGTAACTTTTTCTTTTATGTTATAAATGTATATATAAATTTTAGTATATAATGACAAAATAAATTTTAATTTTCATTCAATTGTAATTGCGGGTTAACAACTAATGTGCACTTCTTCACATAAAAAATATTTTCATCCTCATACCGATGACAATATTGCATATAAGATGGGTGTAAAGAGAAATAAGGTTTGTAATGAAATTAATAAGATTCATCTAGAAGTCTATAAATTAGACTTATATTTATGCTTATAAAATACTTCAAGGAATTTATTGAAGGCTAATTTGTGAAAGAAATTCTGGCTTATTCTCAAGGACATGGTTGTAAGTTGCAACATTTTTGTATAGTATCCTCTAGACAGAATTGGTCACAATAAACTTGATAATGATAAGACATAATTTCTTCCACCTAACGTCATTTTTTAATAGAGACAAATCATCAATAATATTGATTCTAGTCAAAGAAACTTCTCCTAATTGCTAATCAATCCTCTATGAAGTCTTTTTCTCCAAAACAACCCTTTACCAAGGGGCTTCAACAACCTTATATTTGCATATATTACCAAGAGACCAAAATAAAAAGAAGTAAAGTTTCCTGAATTTTCACTCCAAGTACCACGTCCTCAACCACACCCTACATAGAGAGAGTGTGTCATTTTCCATATAGAAGTTTATTTTATGTCATATTCCAAAGTCCAAAAACTATATGCTAAAAAGCTTCATGTTGAGGCAAAGCCAAGCATAGATACACCAAACAAACCTTAAGTTACATATATCTAATATTTTCATCTTCTATTCTTTTTTCCCTCCTTCAAAATCAAGGCAATTAATACACAAAACTTGAACCAAACAACATCTCCTCCTTCTTAGTCCAATGTCTCTTTCTCTTTAACAACCCTTCAAAAAATAAAATATATTAAAATACCTCAAACACCATTTTGACATGCCTGACCCAAATGCTAAGCAAGGTTAGGTGAAAGATAGCAACCTTGAAATAACATATATCAAAACCTTCTTTTTACAGCATAACCTGACATGAGTTCTTGCAGTTTTAATTCCTCTATTTGTTGATCATACAGTGCATGAATTGTGTGAAATGAAATAAAGAAGAGGAACAAGAATTCAAGAACCTGTTTGTTTTTTCATTTGGTTTTATATTATATTGTCCTGTCTTATATTGTGTATGTCTATTTTGGATTGGAACAATAAAATGCAGCTGCATATATCTCCAAGTTTGAGGCATGTTACTGTCCTTCCAGGCAAAGGACTTAAAGAGTTTATCAAAGTGAAAGTTGCGTCGAGGCGCCTTTCTTATAGGATGCTCTTCTATTCACTCTTGTTCTTCACTTTTCTTCTGAGGTTTGTGTTTGTTTTAACAGCTGTGGATGGCATTGATGGACAAAACAAGTGCTCTACCATAGGTACTCTCCCTCTTTTCACTCTCACACGCACACGCACGCGTGCTCACACACATAGTCTGGTTGCCTTTAGTCACAATATCACACATTCATCACAGTTAGAATGTCAGAATAGTCTAATGATTCATATTTTAAACTTGGTAAATTAGATTTTAAAATTACGCATAATATGAATCCTCCATTAAATGATTACGCAGTTAGAAAGAAGGTCAGAATAGTTGAATGAATATTAGATGATTCATATTTAGACTCGGTAAATTGAATTTAGAAACAACTCAGAGTCAATGGTTCTGATTAAATAACTATAGTAATTGTATCATATTTTGGCCCTAAGGAATCTATTTCCTACATAGACAGAGTCACAAGCATGAACACATGTGTGCACTAAAGCAAGTGCAACAAGGAAAAATGTGAAGGTTGATAAGGCTTAAGTTTTCTATGTATCAAAGCATGTTTTTTTTGCTGCATCCAATCTCTAACAAATCAATAAAAAAGTTACTGGATTTTGAATTTAAAATTAATGTGACATTGGATACATTAGTTTGTTGTTTTTTAAATCTTATCTGATACTGAGTTTGCTTATCTAATCAGAAAATGTACTACTGTTTTTTATGATTATCCCTTAATCTCATCCTGCTACTGCAAGGTCCAGGTGAATCTGTAATAACAAACACATCAAACAAAAATACAAATATCTAATAAAGATTCTTTATGTTATCACTTTTGTCAGAACGGTACTTTATATATCTTGTACAATTAGAATAGTTACTGTTGGAGCAAACTTGACCATAGAATAAAATTTTCCATTATAAAATAGATAAGGTTTTACACCATAAACTCATAAGACCTTGCATATAATAAATTATCTTGTAATTAGTCCATTACAATGCTAAAGCATGAATTTTAGATTTAACTAGCCTCAAATTCTGGACTTATAAGTTATTTTAACAATCCAAAACTTATCTGTATTTTTATATGGTTGACAATTTAATAATAATTTTTTTATCTCTCCTATAATGAAACTAAGACTTAATTTAGATCTATTTTCATATGGTATCTCAAACATCGTCACATTTTGGTTATTCAAATATCACTCATATTGTTATATCGGTTTATAATTGATATTTTGATTAACTTCTAATTATATTGCAGGTTGTCTAGGAAAAAAATTAGGGCCAAGGATTTTGGGTAGACGGCCTGAATCAACTGTAATCTCTTAACTCTTCTGATAAGCTGAAAAATATTACCATTTTATTAAATTTTTCAATTATTTTACTTTGATTTTCTATTGGTAGCTGAAAATGACATGACTTTTTCATAGGTCCCAGAAGTGATATACCAAACTTTAGATGAACCAATTGGCAATGATGAACTAAAGGGAAGGTTTGATATTCCACAAACTTTAGAAGAGTTCATGGTTAAAATGAAGGAAGGTGGATATGATGCCAAAACATTTGCAGTTAAACTTAGAGAAATGGTACACCACTCTCCTCTACACATCAACGCAATCAGCACGTTTGTGACCGTTAGATTGAAATTGGACAGTCCAGATTTTTAATTTTAATTTTTAAAAAGAATCTAAAATATTGAACTTGAAGTCTTGACTGTCCCTTCTCTATCCAACGGTCGCAGATGTGCTGACTGCTTGAATTCGTGTTATTGGTGACTCCAGGGAATCCAAATAGTGATCTTCTTACACTTTTTAAAGTTGAAGTCTGGAATAATGATAAATGAACTGTTATTAGGTAACCCTTATGGAACAAAGGACTAGGTTGGCCAAAATACAAGAGTATCTATATCGCCATGTAGCATCAAGCAGCATACCGAAACAACTTCATTGTCTTGACTTGAGATTAGCGCATGAGCATACCAACAACGCAGCAGCACGCCTTCAGCTACCGTCTGCGGAACTAGTTCCTGCCCTTGTTGACAATTCCTATTACCATTTTGTTTTAGCCTCAGATAATGTGCTTGCTGCCTCGGTTGTTGCAACATCACTCGTTCGTAACTGTTTACGACCTAATAAGGTTGTTATACACGTAATTACAGACCGAAAGACTTATTATCCCATGCAGGCTTGGTTCTCATTGCATCCTTTATCACCTGCTGTGATTGAGGTCAAGGCATTGCACCATTTTGATTGGTTTTCAAAGGGGAAGGTGCCTGTTTTAGAAGCAATGGAGAAAGATCAGAAGGTGCGGTCTCAGTTTAGGGGAGGTTCATCGGCTATAGTTGCAAATACATCTGAGAAGCCAAATGTTATTGCTGCAAAACTACAGGCACTTAGTCCCAAGTATAATTCAGTGATGAACCACATTCGGATACATCTACCCGAGGTAAAAGGGATATATCTAGCATAGCAAGTAAATCATTTTTGTTTTTTGATAGCTTATAACCAAATAAATATTTTTCTGCCTGTGATGCTTATAATAATGACAATTTTTCATAACAGTTGTTTCCAAGTCTTAACAAGGTGGTCTTCCTCGACGATGACATTGTGATACAAACTGACCTTACACCTCTGTGGGACATTGACATGAATGGAAAAGTGAATGGAGCAGTGGAAACATGCAATGGAGAAGACAAGTTTGTGATGTCAAAAAGGTTGAAAAGTTATTTGAACTTTTCTCACCCTCTAATATCTGAAAATTTCAATCCCAACGAATGTGCTTGGGCCTACGGTATGAACATTTTTGATTTGGAGGCTTGGAGGAGGACCAATATAAGCAATACATATCATCATTGGGTTGCGCAGGTATGTTTGTATTACATTCTACAGAAAAGGGAATATGCATTGTGAGTGTGATTTGACGCAGACAGTGCATCTCCATTGCCTTTTCTTTGAAAGAGCTTGGTTGCGCGACTCGAGCCTGTGAGGTCCAGTCACATGGCAGCAACTTCAATTATTGCGCCCCCTTCTACCATAATACAATAAAGACAAATGATAAAGAAACGAGTCAAACAACATTTTGTATACTTCAATAAAAGTGATAGCTCATAAGATATAGTATTGATATTTTCATTTTGATTTATGCAGAATATTAAATCAGACCTGAGTTTGTGGCAGCTAGGGACATTACCTCCTGGATTGATAGCATTTCATGGTCATGTCCACGTTATAGATCCTTTCTGGCATATGCTTGGATTGGGATATCAGGAAAATACAAATGTTGATGATGTTGAGAATGCTGGTGTCATCCATTTCAATGGCAGGGCAAAGCCATGGCTAGACATAGCTTTTCCAGAACTAAGGTCATTGTGGACAAAATATGTCGACTTCTCAGATAAGTTCATTAAAAGCTGCAACATTAGAGCATGATAGGGAAAAAGCCATGACTTATCAATTATGAGTTACAGAATTGGTATTTGTAATCCAAGGGAAAAAGAAAATGAGATAGTTCTTCTTCCACTCATTAGGCCTTCCGTGACAACAGAGACAACAATGATATGGCATCATGCTCCGTTCTTGCTTTAAAATTTTACTTTTGACTCACTTTCTTCTGTTGAAATTCTCATATTCTTTTTCCTTAAATCCATATTGTAAGTATGAGTATTTGTAGATTATATATGTATGTATGTATTAATACATCACAGCTTTTTTGTAAAAAAAACTGCGTCCTCAAGGTTTCGCAATTAGCTTTTATAAATGATGAAATAAAAGAGAGACCAAAGGACCATTTCATTGAATTTTGTTTCTGTTTTGTCTTGCAATTACACGACATCAAATGTTATATAATTTACATAGATCTTTAATTATACTGATCACTATATTGTAGAATATCAAGAATTTAAGGCATAGTTCTTGAAAGTAATTTGATTTCTCATTCAAAATTGTTTACACACAATGGTCATAACTCATAAACTCATAGCATTGCCCTACATTCATTGTGACATATACACAGACATGTTAATACCTTGAAGATCAGTTCTTCAGTTTAATCAGTTCCAATTACTTTTTCCCTGTCACATTCGACACCAATCCCTTGATGAACTTCGCAGACTTCGTTATCGGCGAATTAACAGCCATCAAATTATACAAAACAATCTCAACTTCACCAATAGTTGGCCTAACCTTGAAAGAAGAAATCACCTTCATTTCCTCACCTTCTTCTACAAGAACATTCCATTTCTCTGCACTCACAACCCCATCTCTCACAAACTTAAAAATCACACCTTTTCTTTTACTCAATATCCCTCTTACCTCCAATCCCATAAAAGAATAAACCACTTCAAAAGAACTCACAAAACCACTTAGATCACCAAAGTTACTCTCTTCCTCAAATGCCCATTTTGGATTCAACAAAACAACTGGCTTTGGATTAAAAGCCTCACTCACCATTTTCACCACTGACAACTTAGAACTCTCTGGCACCAAAAATACTGCCACATCAGAAGAATTCAAGATTCTTGGGTCAGTTTTATCAACTGAAACAATGTCAATGTGTTCAACTTGGTTGCTTGAATGAGACTCAAAAGCAACAATTGCAGCTTTTTTCAAGCTAGGATTAGGCCAAATGATTAAGATCTTAATTGGAGAACCTTTTCTTTTGATCGGTATGTCCCCAAAAATATCAAGAGCCAGTTTAGAAACTGAATCCGGCGAGTCATCGATGACCGGGATTTCAACCCGAAATCTAGGTTGCTTCAGTTTCTTGATTTTGCCTATTAGTTTAGGGTTGTTGAGGGGCTTCTCTAAGGTTGTTGAAAGGGATGTTTTGGCTTGAAGTATGGCATCTTCCTTTGAGATGGGTGGGTTAGGGGAAGAGAGTGAGGACTGGATAGATGTTGATGTAGCTTTGAGGGGAACAGTAGGGTTTTGAGGGATGCATGATATATGGTAGTGTTTGCATTGATAATGAGTATGAAATGGTGTTGATGTAAATTTGGTAGTGGAATGTGCATTTGTGCATGATGATGGCTTGGAAATTTTGGTAGATTGTGAATGAATTGTGTAAAGATAGGATGATGATGCCATTTAAGGTTTTAAACAGAGGAGCAATGTGTGTGTGATAGTTTTGATATGAAACAGTTGTCCCAATGTTCTATTAGGATAAGATATCAAGATGTGCTGCTTGTTCACAGCCTCACATTAATTGAACCAGTGATTGAGAATATAGTCGTAACTTCCACTCTACTGTCATTGAAAAAGCAGAATAAAGAAAGATAGAAAAAAAATATGAAATAATAAACAATTACATGTTACTTACTGTCACTAAGAAACATTTATTTTTAAAAAATTATGGAATACAAAATAAATACATATTACTATCCCATTAAATTACTACTACCAAGTTCTTCAACTAATCACAGATCTTTATTAATCTGTATTTCATTGAGATTTAACTCATTTAAAATGAAAAGTTCACTTTAAACTTATAAGGACAATAAGTAACATCAATCCTTGATAAATAAATCAATAATTGTTGTTAAGTAAATATCATTTTTTAATGGATAAGTTACTTATCAACATTTGATAATGAAGTAAGCTTAACTGTACAAATAAATTAGTGACTGAAATTTCTTAACAAACCAATTCATCTCGTCAAAACACCTATATAAAGAATCATTAGGGTGATTTTAGTAAATATTTTTCGGCTGATGAAAAGAATGTTTTTACAAACTTAAAACAATAGCAGTTTGCAAGAATGCATTCTTTAGTTTTTGTGAACTAAACCAAAGTAACATTTTACTGTACTTGAACCAGCAACAAATATTAAAGCCGGAAGAAGACAGCCAGACAAGCTTATTAACTTTTACATGCAAATGACAACATTACTTCATAATAGTATTAGACTTTCACAATAGCAAATACCAGTTAGCATACATAGTAAATAACTAAAAGGAAAGAGTGTATGGGTAAAGAAATACAACTTTTAGGCCATAATGGAATCCCAAAAAATTGTACAGTGCCAATTTAGGCAACTGGTGGACGGAGTACATGATCCTGTGAGGTATCCACGGCGGCTGGTGGCATGAATTGCCACATGGCAACTCCTGGATAACTCATGAAAGGCATTAATTTGTTGCTTGGGGCTTGGCCTTGATGAGCAAATGCAGCAGGGATTGCAGGAGGGTGTGTCAAGAAACCGGGTTGGGTGTTCATTGATTTCACCTGCTGCTCCAACTTCTCCTTCTCAGCCTTAAGCCTCTGCTTCTCATCGCGGAGTTCATTCTTCTCAACCTGCATAGTAGATAGATAGAATTCAATATTTAGCGTTATACAAGGTCAATTTGATATTTTACTCACTGATCTAGGGAAATGAAATGATATAGAATATGGACTTTCCATCTCCTAGAGAAAATTGTTGTAAATAAATTGAGGTCTTACCTTTAACTCTTTAATCTTCTCTTGAAGACCTGAATTTGAGTCTTTCAACTTTTGGGCTTCACCCCGCAACTGTGTCACCATTCGGACAGCATCAATCAGAATTGCCGCCTTATCTGTTTTGGGAGGCCTTCCAGGCTCCAAGATGGAGCCTAATTCAACAAACCTATCCATGTCGATCATATTAGTTGCATACCCCAAATATACATTCTACAGAGTAAAGAGGAGAGGAATAATAAAAGGCAAGATAGTGGGGATTACTTGTCGTTCAGCCTATCCCTCCGCAACTTTTCTCGGCATGCCTTAGAGCTGGAAGGAGCACATGAATCCGATCTACCTCTGCATCAAGAACAAGACAAGATATATGTGATAACTTTTTCTTACAGCATATAAGCAATAGGTTTTGTCAGGGAAAATTTTATTGATGCCACTGAACGAGTGCTCCTATCGCTTATTATCTTCACCTTAGAAACCATGTTAAATTGCCAATTTGACTCAATTATATTACCTCAAAGCTGTAAGTTAGTTGACGCTAAGTCACTACACTACTCATGTCGATCATGTGTTGAATTTATTAACATTGACTAACTTGTTTAATGAGAAATGAAAGGTAAAACAAAATAGTTACCTCTTCTTCGAACCAGGTTCTTTGATACCATCAGAATCCACTAGAGAGCTATCATCCATTTCAATACTAGGAGCACAAAACACAGAAGCATAACTTAGTAAATTAATACTATGAGATGGGAGATATTTGTATATATAGAAAGAAAAAAAATTTAATTCTCAAACCAAAACCTAAAATCCAAGGTAAAGGAATTGCAACAGTAATTGGGGTGGGTCTCTACGACTACATCATCACTGTTGTAATTAAATTACAATTGCATCGGTCACATTAGTTCGCAGTTTTCCATAATACAAGGGATGCAGGTAGTCGATTTGTACACACAGCTTAAGGCACCTATGTAGCACTGACACTTCAGATTGAAAGCGTGTTCCATGTTCAACACATATCAATTCCCAACACCGACAAAACACTGACACATGTTGTGTCATTTAATTATTCAATTTTCTCAAATTGTTTACTAGTGTCAGTGTCATGTCTTGTGTTCGTGTATGTGTCGGTGCTTCATCAAAAGCTATTGAAACAAGGCAGCACAGACAATTTAACCCACCAACATATCCAGAACAGAAGATTCAAGAACATCATCATTGACCAATTCAAAAATCACACTTGTATATCCAACCTAGTTCAAGTTCTACTACAAATTCACAATAAACATCACAAATAACTGAACACCAATGAAAACCACAACAATTTATAAAAACTACAATTTTACAACAAATTTTACAAACCCATGTTTAAAAATTCAAACTTTACAAAAAGCACAACAATTATCCACAAATTTGAAAAAAGGGGCAAAAACATGAAACCCTAAATTAAGAAAGGGGCGAAATCAGATACCCGCCATTGGAGAGGTGAGGTGGGGGCCACGTGAAGGCGAAGGAGCCATCGACAGAAACAGGAATTTCATCAATCAAAGGGTAATCGAAAAGCCAATTGGTGTTTTCCGGGGAAACCATAGTTGGGTTGAATTTTCCCGGAAAATTGTGAATTTTCCCGGCGGTGAAGAAATGAGAGTTTCTTTTTCTTTTTCTTTTTCTTTTATTTTCTTTCTATTTTCTATTTTTTTTTTTCAAATGAAGTGAGAGAGTGATGATTGAAGAAGGACTTGTTTGGTTGAAAAAATGAAAACCACGTTTGAGGGTAGAGAAAAAAAGTGGTTTTTGAAGATTTTTTTAATAATTTCTTTTTATGGTAGTAAAATGGGAATCTAATGCTTATGCGTTTGAGAGTGAGTGATGTGACTAGATACGAAGAAAATGGAAATTTTTTGTTACATAAATAATTCCAAGTGCTCTTTAGATTCTTTTTCAAGTAAACGGTACCCAAGCTTGGGATTCAAAATTAAAAATCAAATATTAGGATTTATCTTATAAGAAAAATAAATTTGAGAGCTTAGTAGATATAAATATTTTTCAGACTTCATTTTTTTTTAGGGATTTTTCAGACTACATATTGATCGCTAAAAGATAATAAATGAATACATGAACTAAATGTTTTATATATAGTTGTGTAATAAGATCAAAGACGGAATATTCATAAGATCAAAGATTGAAGAGTGAAGATCCATCTTCTAAGAAAAGTAAGGTTGAGAATTTATAAATAAATAAAATACTTTAGATTTTATATTGATCGATAAAGGATATATAGTACATGAAATGCTCTATATATAAAGCTAGTAGCTAATCAAAAAAAAAAAAAAAACTAGTTTCACTTGTCATAAGATTTGAAAATGAGTTTATAAATAGGAGACATCCCTCACTTTACAAACTAGTTTTGTAAAGGTTTAGCTAGACTCGGCCATAAAATTTAAGATGATAATTAAACATATCTAAGATTTATCACTCACTAACGAATCACTCATATCATGTTCTCATGTTTGGCTCTTATCAAAGTCTAGTGCATGTGGTTGATGTGCAATGTGTATTACTGTTATAAACCAACTGGGATGTACCAAGTTTGATTTCTTTTGATAAGAAAGAAAGAAAAAAAAGATGTACAGTTATCATCGCGAAAAAATGTTATGAGTTCTACATTATATAAGATAATGTTTAAAAATAAATTTATATGTGAGAGATATTTCTCGCTTTACAAGTGAGTTTTATAAGGATTGACTTTTTATGTTGATTAGGTTTAACTTAGAAACTTGTTAAAGCACCTAGCAAATCACATGACACAAAGAGACATGATTTGTTAGGTGCTTTAACAAATTTTTAAGCTAAAATTAATCAACATAAAAATCATCATCAAATAAACCTAGCTATTTAGACATCATCAAAACACAGCCTTAATAAAAATTCTAAAATCGTTATATATGTACCCTATGCGTTGTATTGCTTTTTTTCTTTTCTTTCTAATAAGCCTTTTTTACGTACTTATAATAATTAATATTACTTACATCGTGTTTAAAATGCAATGAAAGGATATGAAAAAGTGATTTCATTATATATTATACTTTTATGCATTGCTACCTTAAATGAAATAATTGGGATGAGTGATTATAGCATATTTGTGGGATGAGGATATGAGTGAACAACAGTTGAGTCAGTTTTATTCAAATTTGTTATCCAATCTTGATTAAATTTCATTGGGCCAAAATCTCTTTTTTTTTTCAAACAAAAACCAAGTCAGCCTTATAATGAATGACTTCATTCAAATAGGTCATCGGATCATACAGTATCAAATATTTTAAAATTTTCAAAAAAGTATACTATTTGATCAAAATTATTTCATTTTGATGAATTATTTATTACTCATTATGTTCTTTTTAAATGTCATAGTTGACAACTTTACACATGATAATGCACAACTTTAATCACTAATATCTTAAATTATATATTATAAAAAAAATATTAAAAAATTGATATTTTGATAATATTCTTTGAGATAAATTGAACATTTATACGTTAACATTTGTGTTTATATATTAATAAAAAAATAGGGTAAAAACAGCTTATATGAATAGGTCATAATATATGATCAATATATATAACACTTATTTTGGAAGTAGGAAAAACAAAATCATGCACAACCATCCATGAACATCTAAAATACGTGTGAACTTGTATTGGGTAAAGGAAGTTTGGAAGTTAATTAATTAGCAAAATTTGGCAAGGGCTAAAACGTGCAAAACTAGTTTTTGAAACGTTATTTTCTTTTCCGCGTAGTGGCAGCTAAAATGTCATCATCTCCACCACTATCTAGGTGGAGCTTTGCTTGGTCAAAATCAAAGAAACTTGTTTCACATGTTCCATATCCCCACAGGCAATGTTTGTGTAAAATTATTAGAACACGTTGAACAATCAAACAACATATAAATAAAGTTTCTTTTGGTGCAATTAGATGTGTTCATAGCTGAATTTAACAAAACAGCAATCAAACTTTATCCCATTACATGAAATTTTTAGTCCTTGAATATTGTGATTGTGTGATTTTGTCCCCAACAATTATTTTGAGCAATTTTAACCCTCAAGATTTTCCGCCTTTATGATTTTGAGTGTCCCCTTCCATTTACACCATTTGGTACATGTGTGTCCAAGTTAAATGATGTCTTGATGGCATACTGGACAATCAAAAAGAGTCATCTTCGTCAATTTTCAATTCAATTTCAGCCAACTCTAAAACACATCGCAATCATCTCGCTTTGAAAATGCAAGAAATTCATTCCATTGGAAATGGAAATCTTTTCAACATTGACGGAGATAGAACGATGAGATCCCGCCAAAACCAGAATCATCATAATATGTCTCTGAAATGTCCTCGTTGAGACTCATACGACACAAAAGTTTTCAATTACGAAAATTACAATCTCTATGTCTTGTCATTTCTCTAAAATTGTTGTCGCTACTAAAACAAAGGTGGTGTCGTCAACAAGTTATAGTTCAATTGACAAAAAGTGTCAAAATAGCTAGACCGAGGTTCCAACACTAACACTTCCACTTATGTGACTTTACAATGTTTTTGCTATTTAGTATATCTACCAAAAAAAATTGTGTCCTTCGTATCGTCCCCATCGGCAACGACTCCCTCAAATCAAAACAATCCAACAAATCAAAACTCCGCAGTACACAAATGATTCTCAGTCCAACGATGAAAGCTCCGCAGTTACAAAGGAGATGTCAGAGACTCCGATATCAAAAGATACGTTGAAATTGATTGTGTTTTCCATTAATCTATTTTGAAAAATGCACAAGTTGATAGCTCCTTCAAATATCTCTTTCCTTTCTCTATTTAATTCCCCCTCTACTTTTTGTTAATATATAATAGAAATAGACATGATTAGATGATTATTGGAACCCATTAGTGTGATCCACATATCTCTATTATATACAATGGCGCTATTTTTTTTTAAAAGTACACGTGGCAACCTATTAGTGAAAGACATATTTAATGTTGTTTCTCATGTAATTTGATTAGGAAAATGAGCACCTAAAATGGAATTGTAATTTGATTAGGTAACCGAAAATGAGCACAAAAAAAAAACGAAAATGGAATTTGCATAGGTGACCAAAAATGTTGTGTAGAAAGTCAGAATTTAAAATTGTTGTTTAATGCACCAATGTTTTCTTTTATGTACACAATAAATATGAAAAAGCTTATAATAGAAACAACATTAAATTATGATCAACAAAAAGTGATTAAAATAAAATGTTTTAGTGATTAAAATAAAATTGTTGACTAAAAATAAATTGTTTATGGTGTGTAAATGCTATTAACTAGCACTGCCTTTTTTGATTTATGACAAATTTAAATATGACAAAGAAAAATAGTTTATATGCTTCTTCTATTTCATATATTTCAATGTGATCATAAGACCACCAATCCAATAATAACATGTATCACGTGATATTTTTTTAGCCAACCAAATTTTAACATGTGCCATTTTTTCATCATCATATTATTATGTATTATAATATGATCGGGGGTTTAAAAGTAATTTGGTTGTCATTTTCCCTATATATATTTGATCAAACTTGCATTATTTTCATCTCATTACTCCTTTCATCATTACTCATTTCATTTGATGGCATCTTAGAAATTAGTTCAGTTGAAGAATCATGAAGTATAGTCGCGTGAATTATACGTGTTTGGTTCGTTCGTTGTGTAAAACAAGAACAAAACAATTCATCTTAATTTTGAGACTTCCAAGGGATCTTACCTGGAATTTTATCGCCACATTAGACTAAGAGACAACACACAAGTGAGATTGATATCACATATTCAACCAAAACTTAAACCAGTAGGTATATGAGTCATCTCACTTATATGTTGTTCAAAATCTTTCATTTCATCAAATATAAAATTTTAACTCACACATGACACAATAACATCTCTTATTCATGTTTGCAATTCTCCGTGTCCATAATTACGTGATATGTTCAAATAAGATCAAATGAAGATACAATATGTTTACAAAGGTTCGTTGGTGATGATTTCATTGAAAAAAGTTTATGATCCTTTCTTACATGAGAAGCGGGAAAGGATATTAGAATGAAGAAAAAAAAGACACCAAAAGAAATTTCAACATGAGAGAAGCTAAATGAAGAATAAATAAGTATTGTACGTTTGGTTTGCGATAGTATATGAAATAGTGTGAGTTGTCAGTAAATATATGAGTTTATTGAAGCAATTGGATATTTTTGGATAATTATTTTACCAAAAAAATTAGATTTCACTAAAAAAAGGTCTCATAATTTTAAATATCTAATAAACATGTATTTATCAACTCAACATAACACATTTTCAATTTTTCATTATCATTTGCCACCATCAACCAAGAGAAAATAAATTTGAAATTACAGAGGTTAAATGAAAAAATTTACAAGAAAGAGAATAACGTCCAAAAACTAAATTTTAAGATTGAAAAGTTAAAGACTTAATTTTGGTTTTAGTCCCTTATTTTCAGTAACTCACGAAATTGGTCCATTCATTTTTAAATCATTTAGTTTTGGTCTCTTTCTCCAATTCATAGACTCAAAAACAGTGATGCGACATATTTT
>Ga0315913_1003488_pt1 | contig 18914 bp, 10 predicted proteins | sample MpolsnodulesMG_FD_207736 | JGI IMG/M metagenome (GOLD analysis project Ga0315913, IMG submission 207736) | Medicago polymorpha root nodule microbial communities from Los Angeles, California, United States - small nodules | ecosystem: Host-associated > Plants > Roots > Nodule | place: USA... | reverse complement strand
TAAATATTTTAAAATTTATTTTCAGAATTTTTATATTGTTTTTTAAATTTATTTTCATATTTTTTAATTTTAAAAACAATTTTCAAAATTTTAAAAATATTTTTTTAAATTTAATATTAGGTGGCACGCCACGTTGCAAAAGTTGCACAGTCAGCAATTGCCACGTGGCCAAAATCATGCCAAATCAGCTGAATAGTGGGGCCAGGGACCTTTTTCAAACAAATTTTTTTTTACAGGGATGTATTTCAATTTCTTTTTTTTACAGGGACGAAAATCAAAACTGGCCCAAATTACAGGGACGATTATCATATTTAAGTCTTTATATTATATATTTAGTTCAAAACTATAGTAATTGACATTTCCATTTTCTTTAAAAAGTGGAGAGGATCTTCACCCGTTCAAAACAGCGTAACATAGTCTATTTCTGTCCTTAGTGGCGATAGAGAAATGAAAGTAGCTTTCAGGGATTCTGGAATTACAAAACAAAATTTCTCTTTTCCTCCATCCAAACTTTAGTAGTTACAAAGAAACTTCCTCAAAAGGACCATCAATGTAACCAAGCTTTAAGAAAAGAGATGTCTTTTTTGTGTGCTAGGCTGCCAGCTAGTTCCTTCCCTTTTCTTTGATATCATCTATCTATATATTCTCTCCAACAATGTCTATGCTCAATGCTCATGCTTTGCCACTTCCCACACCTTTCTTCACTCTTTAAAACAACATTCTATTATACGAAACTTACAATGTACATATTCCACTTTTCTCTAAGTAAATTAACTTTATTTCCGATTCTAAGTAGCTCCTCCTTTTGGGTTTTTTTCCCCCCTCCAAAATCAACCAGTAGCGTAATAATGAAGATACTAACGAACTAGACTCAATTCAAGTGAAGTGAAAGTGACAATACCCCTCATATATATGTGGATCTATATACGGTTGAAATGAGCACCTTTCATTGTCCTCTTCTTCATTAGAGAAATAACCAATTTTTGTACTCAATATTACGTCTAATAAACCATTAATTTGGTCTCTATTTTTGTAGGTTGCTCTCAAATTAGTGTTTGACTCTGTTAATATTTCAAACTAGTCCTTGTCTTTGTCAAATGTTTCTCAATTAAGTGTGTTATCATATGACAAAAACATAAAAACATGGACCTAATTGAAAAACTTTTGACAAAAACAGATACTAGTATGAACAAAGATATGGACATATTTAATACTCAATTTTGACTATTGCTTTTTCTACACTATGCTATTCTCACGCGCCTTGCAAAAAGACGAAAAATACTTATGGTTTGGATTATATAATCCAAACCAGATTGTTAACATTTTTCGGATTATAAAATCTGAATTACTTCGATCTGTAATTTTTTGTGTTTTCTTTGATGTCAAAGGTCTCTATTGACCGTCGTATAATCACCGCATATGTTGCAAAGCAATTGCATGGATTATATGTATGGTCAACAATGACCATGACACCATAAACACTTCTAAAAAACTAAAAAATGTTGAAGAAAAAGTAAGAAAAGAGGTGAAGTGAAGAATGGAGGGATTTGTTGAAGATGCAAACCTATTTATAGCATAAAACAAGTCCTAGATCATAACGTGTCCCACCGTCCAACCATCCAAAAATGAATTAAACACTCCATTAATCGTCCAGACCTTTTGTGAAACGCCACCGACAAAAAAAAGCTGAGTGTATTAGGATTATATAATCTGAAATTGACAAAAATAATTCGGATTATATAATCCGAACAACAACAGATTGTATTTTTGGAGGATTTTTATGGAAGATAACATAGAAAAAAATTAAAAATTTCATAAAAAAAAAAAGTAAACAGCTTAAAACAACACAAACAACATAATATTCTAGGATGGTATTCGAAGAGGTGCTTTTGAACTTGATCCTGTAGGCCTACCAACTGACATAATTCGATCGGCATGCCAACATGATCAAATTCATAAGAACCTGTTCGAAATCAGATCTGCTACATAACGATGAAGGAAAAGGTGATTCAAGAGGATTGTTTTGAGTTAGATCCTACTGCCTTGCCAACTGAGATATTTATATTGACAAGGCAGCAAGATCTAGCTCATAGCAATCTCTTGATATTCAAATAGAGAACCTCTTGGTATTCAAATAAAGAGTTAGAATCTCTTTGTATCTATCTATCTATCTATATATTTTTGACAACATGCTGAAGATCTTCATCATGCTGTCAAATATAGAGCTATTTATTTACAACAACATGAGAAAGATCATCATCACAATGACAAAAATTTACATGGTTTCTTTGGTGTGTTTGTGTGTTTTGCTGGTAATGAAAACTGAAAACACTTTTTTAAAGAGGTATCTGGACATTGTGAACCACAAAAACTGTCGGTGCAATGTGGACCATACAAAAGAATCATATGCTGAATGAATTCGGATTATATAATCTGAATTGTACTTACACCCTAGTTGAACATCTTTGGTGTAAAGTAAAACATAATGAAAATTTAAATAATATATATTATTTAAAACATAATAAAACAACTTAATTCAACAACATATAACTAACAAGTAATAAAAACAACATAAAACACGTAATAAAAATAACATAAAACACGTAATTAAATAAAACATAGAACATCATCATAAATCATCTAAATTAATGTCTTAGTGTGGTGCGTCCATTAGTGCATTGATCTGTTCGTAGTTTCAGGGCCGGATCAAACTTTTTTTAAATTTGTTCAACAAATCTGACCAACGAAGCGTCCAACTTGATTGGCCCTCTAGTACTGTACTGACCAAAGATCGAGAACATGTCGTTGTTTTCATCCGGCTTAACCGCACACTCTTGGTTGAGTCAGTCGATGGACGTTGATACTCAACACCAACCACCCTCCATGTGTCTCTGTAGTTGAGTTGGAGGTTGATTTGATCCATCTGGCCGTTCAATCCGGAGAGGGTGACATCAGCACGAATCTTGAACAGATGGGGTGGTTTTCTCCTGTTGTAGTAAACTGCAGCTAGCTTGGTGTTCGGATAAAAAACAAAGTTTTCCATGGTTTTTTTTTTGTGTGGTTTCTGGTTATGAAAATAGGGACGCCTATTTATAGAGGTCTCTCGGCGTCCTTGACCACAGAAACTGCCGGCGCAATGTGGACCACAGGAAAAAAATCATGTTTCAGATTATATAATCTGAAATGTCCCTCACCATACCTAAGGTATGTAGTTTCTCTCATTTTCACCAAGTATCGAATAAATTCGAATTATATAACCCGAAACACAAGGTAGGAATTCAGATTATATAATCTGAACCAAGTCAGTGTTTTCGGCCAGTGGTAAGCACTACATAAAACACATTTTCAAAGGTTTTTACCACCATTAATGGCTGGTAAAACCCTTTGAAACACATATTTTGACTCACCATTATGAGTAGTTACAACTTATGCGCACATTCCCCATATAAATACCTTCTAAAGCTTCACCGTTTCTCATACCATCATCTCACACTCCCCCCTCCTCCTCATCATTCTGCAACAATGTGTTTCTATCGTTGGCCTTTCATAAAAATAGGATACTTTGGAAACTCAGGAATTGTATAAACGATCAATTGGGATGACAACGCATTGCAAAGAAGTGCGATTTGTCTGGGTGCCATGTTGGTTTGTTTTGGTGCAAGGTTGATCATCAAAGTCTCTTTCACCTTAAACAAGAAACATATCTTACCCCAGTCCCCCTTCTCCCCCACCATCTATTTCTCCATGCGTTACTCCACTGGTTTAGCTTTACCCCATCACCTTCATCTTCTTCTGAAACAGATTTAGTTTTACCCCATTTCCCATTCCGTAGACAAGAAACATACCTTATTGTAAATGTATCGATATGATAATAAAATGAGATTTTATGTGTATCAATTTTGTTAATTTATTTTTGTTTATATTTGCATTTATTTTATGATTTTGGCATCTAAATAATATAAAATAAACCAAAGCGTATTTAAATCCTGGTAAAAGGTATTTTCGGATTACATAATCCAAAAAATTATGGGAATCAAATTCGGATTTTAAAATCCGAAGAATATTTTAGAAAAATTACAAGACGCGCGAGTAACACATAGGGTGAGAAAAGTAATAGTGCTCAATTTTTATATTTGATAATTGATACTCATGCTCTTTATATAAGTATTGTGAGAGGAAAATCAATAAGGGTGGCTCAATAGGTATTGTCATATTTAGTAGGTTAAAGGAAAATTAAAAGATTATGTCTTTTTAAGCTAATAAACATGAAAATTTTAGTATAATTATTATATTTTCCTTAAATTTTATCTTTGGAGATAAAATAATTTATTAAACTATTAAAGTCAATTTTTTTTTAAATAGATTTTTCTTATTAAAATTATTTATTTTACAATAATAATAAAACAATTCTATTTGATCTCTGTTAGGATATTGTAGAGCTTAAATAAAATTTTATTAATTTCAATTTTGAATATAATTAGCAGAAGGTTGGTTATTTTGGTATTGGGATGTGTGTCTCAAAGATGATCAATGATGCTTTGTGCTCGAAAAACTAGTATAGATTGTTGGAATATTTTATTATTTATTATATTCCAATATCATTATGTGAGCAAATATCGTAATAATAATTATATTAGCTATTTATCAATTGTGAGCCTTAGTTGATTAGTGATCAAATTAAGTAATATGGCTATTAGATTTCTAATTGGATAATTAATTAAATATTTAATTATTTGATATGGACTCAATGAGTGGATGTCTGGATGACCCATTAACAGAATAATGGGAAACCCTAATGGCCATCCAATATAAAAGAGGCTATGGTCCCCAATACACGCAAATCTCTTGTTTAAAGACTTGATATTGATAGAGCATTAGGTATTTTGGTGAGTACATTTGGCTACTCTTGTTCTCTTTAAGCTAATATAGTTTGTGTATCTTCTAATTTGAGTTAAAATTTTTAACTCTCAAAATTCTAATTTTTAGGATTTAAAGAAGAACATTGATATTGTTCTTGGATCTAGACCTTAGATAAGGATGGTGAAACTCACATTCTCTCACAAATTCTGTATTTAATGTGAGAATCAAGTTTGACAAGTGAATAAACACCAAATTCTATAGGTCACGTGTGATCATAAAGCTAAAATACATATATATTAGAGGTGTTGTTTAAGATGACAAATTTTTTTGTCATATTTCCTTTGCTTAAACTAAGGTGCTTTTGAAGCAATACAGAGAAAGACAAGCTCTCATTGGAGAGGGAGTGTTCTCTTAAGATTATTAGGGAAAGAAAATATTAGGAGCACATTATGTAAATATTTAATCTTGCTGAGACACTATAATTTAGACTATCAGGTGACTTGTTCGAAAATTCAGCATTTAGTATTCTATTTGCACAATTAAGTTTGTAAGTGTTATAGTTAGAAATGATCTTATGAAGGATCAATTCATAAAGTGTGCAAATAAATAAAAGCTGAAACAAGAGAAAATAAAATAGTGCTCATTCGGAAAATACCTCAAAAGATAAGGGCATATACAGAAAGGTAGTCTTGACTGACTTATGTCCAATGATATTGAAAGATATATCATTTAGAATGGACAAAGTCGAAAAAAGATTGCTTTATTCATTTTTTAAACCAATTTTAGATTGTCGTTACTAGCTTAGTTTTGTATTTAAAAGACAATTTGGTGAATCATTATTTGAATGAATTTTTGTTTTAATTTAATAAATCAAGATGTTTTGAGTTTTATTTACAAATGATGATTCAATGTGTCTTTTAAGTTCAATTATTAGAGTCAATTCAGTTATGACTTGTGACATTCTATAGTGTTTAAAGGTTTGAAAACTATATGTTTTTGTCCCACAAATTAAGGAAATTTTGAGACATAAATTGTTAAGTTTTCTTGAGGATATTGAGTTCGGGGGAGAGATATGGTAACAGAACAAAATTGAATGAGGAATAATTAGTTCTAAACCAATTCATAGTTACTATTATTATAGTATATTTGGATCCTCATGAGGACATTATTGTTCTTCCTCTTAATCAAGTTAATAAATTAATTCATATAGATCAAACTCAACATCCCCAAGAACTAGGGCTTCTAGTGTCATTAAGAATTGACTGAAAAGAGAAATTCTATATAGTTTTATTGAAAGACTTAATTAGGACAGTCATGATACTAGTTTGCTTATTATAATTTTGGATTTGCATAAGATGGATGTTAATTCAATGTATCTTAATGGCGACATTGATGATACAATATGGTGCAACCTAAGAAAACTTTGTGTCAATAGATACTAAGTAGATGGTATGAAAAATTATGAAATCCACGTATGAGTTAAGAAATTTGTCTCTTTAGTGTTACCATAAATTCTCATAAAGTAATTGTCTCATTTGGTTTTGAGATGATATTATGGAGAATTGTGGATTTAAGGAGTTCACTGGGAGTCAGTTTATATTCCTAGTTTAATATGTCGATTTTATTTTATTTAGTCAACAATGATATATGTTTGCTATGTGAAACCAAGAAAATCTCTAACGAAAATTTAGCGATGAAAAATCTTGGGGACACTTCTTTTGTATTAAGCATTTCAATACAAGAGATTCTTCTCAAGGTATTATTCGGAAATCACAAGAGTTATAAGGCTTAGATTTCTAATTGGATAATTAATTAAATATTTAAGTAATAAGGCTATTAGATTTCTAATTGGATAATTAATTAAATATTTAATTATTTGATATGGACTCAATGAGTGGATGTTCGGATGACCCATTAACGGAATAATGGGAAACCTTAATGGTCATCCAATATAAAAGAGGCTATGGTCCCCAATACACCGTACACGACAAAACTCTCTCTTCTCCCCATCTGAAGAGAACTTGAGGCATAAAGGTACCGGTTGAGGAAGAACCAAATCAGCTGCCGTTAACTTTGTTGTTTGTTTTAGATCAGCTCTTTCTCTGTTTACCGTTGTTGTTGGTTGATGTTGAGAGGGTTGTCATCAAAGCTTCGATCCAGGTATTCCTAATACCCTATTTCTTAATATCCTTGATAAATCAAACATGTCGTAAATCCGATCATAATCATGTTCAATGTTTTGTTTGCTTCCACTATTGATTCATAATTGTTGAACATGTTTTATCAAAACTATTTCTATTGAAACCTAAATTTCCAACATAGATGTCCTTCGATTGTTCAATGGGCAAAGAGGAGGAGTTGACATTAGTTCGATAAAATAGGTTAATTTGATTGCAAACACCCTTAAACAGGGACGAAGTTAGAATAGTGACCAACAATGGCCACGATTTCCCCCATATTTTCTATAAAAAAAATTATACTAGTATGCTATAATATTTTCAGCCATGAAATTAATAAAAACAAGGCTATGCAACAAGTTGGAATATGATTTTCTCAAAGATTAGATGGTTGTATATTTTGAATATGAGATTGCGGAAAAATTTACCTAAGATATTAAAGTCGATGATTTTGAATGTATGCAACCACAACGAGTACCAATTCAGAAGTAATGGTTGGTTCATTTTATATTTGTTTGACAATATTAAATTTGAATATACTTTATAAATTCTTAAATTTTTATACACAGGATTATCAATAGTAGATGGTGAAGGTGAGAAAAACACAAGAAGGGGGGCTAAATTGTGTTTTCTTTTACTTCTCTTAAAACTGAAATCACTGAACAAAATCTGATAGAGTTCAGAGTCTAATTCAATGTTCAGAGTCTAAATGCAGCGGATAAGTAAAGAGAGAGAGAGAAAGAAGAAGGATACAGAGTAATTATACAGGTTCCTTCCACAAACCGGAAGTAGTCGTGTCCCCCTTACACTTTCAAGGAGAGTTCACTAAAATCAATATATGATTACAATTGCTCAAACACAAAATCAAGAGACTTCAAAATACTCAAGTACAAAAGCAAGAGGTTTCCTATGCTCAAGCGCAACTGCAAGAGGCTTCCTATGCTCAAACACAAAAGCAAGAGACTTCTAATCAAACAGAATTACAAAGAAAATGTTTTAGGTTGAACACTTGATATACAATCAGTGGTGTTCACAATACAAATCAGATACGACTCTTAAGACTCTAGAATTTCTATGATATGAAAGTTGTTAAGAAATTCTAAGTGAACTTTGATGTGAAACAATTTCAGCAGAGTTTTTGGGACTTGTTAGAATTGTTGTAAGAGTCTTATATTCTTCAAGTCTTCACTCCTTTATATAGAGGTGTGAAAGAGACGTTGTAGATTGCGAGCACAACAAAAGAGTCGTTGTTGAAGCTTGATAATCACCAATGATTTGTTTCTTGATTTGATTATTGTCCTATGAGGGAACAATTTCAAATCCATTCCATGTATAGAGAAAAACCAGCGTAGGTGCAGTTGTATTCTTGTACTATTGCAGACACGAAGAGTGGAGTAGTGGTTGTACAATTTTCCTTTTTCCTACGATCTTCCGTGGATAAGCATCCAATGCTTTCTAATTCATTTGAAATAGTCGTTGCTCCAGGCTTCCATTCCTTCTGCAATCATAAGCATTCAGAATAACAACTTCTAACAAACTGAAACTTCCACTCTTCAGACTCTGATGAACTTCAGCTTCTGATGATCTTCAGAATCTGATGACGTCAGCTTCTGGTAGACAACTTCTGATGATCTTCAGACGCTTTCTTTTTCAGACGGTCTTTTCTTCAGATGTTACCTTCTTCAGACGCTATTATCTTTAGATGCTATTTTGCAACACAAGCTTCCTTTTTCATTGCTCTCATTTGTTCTTCCAGAACCTATACTTGATTTAAATTCATTTACATTTTTGTCTATGATCCTGCACAGTTGAACAAATATTATCATATTCAATTGACATTTTTTAATAACTTCTTATTATCAAAACTTAAATTCGTATTGTTAAACACATTTTGTTTCAACAGATGAGTCATGTTAACCGGTGCCTCCGGGGCACTAGTTAAGCAATTAAAAATGGAAAGAAAAAACAAAGTCAGCATTAAAAGCAACTCTTTTTGAAGTTTCAAAGAGCAAAATACACATCTTTCAAAAAAACATTTCCTTTTATAATTCCTTAACTAGTGTTTCGGGGGCACTAGTTAACATTTCCCATAGTTAGATAACATTGATTTTGCTTAGGATGATGTCTTGTGCTATATTATTATAATGTAGAAATCTCTTTTTCAGAAAAATATTGTAGACATCCTTTGATACCCTTTTTGTTAAAGGGTTTTGCTAGAAGCTACCCATGAAGGTGTCTTTTAGCAACCCACACCTCAAGGTGTGATTTCCACTTTTTAGTTATAACTTTGTTTAAAGACACCTTCATAAAAATTAGTTGGTGTCTTTTAGCAAATGCTCATAGAATAACTTGCTAAAAGACACCTTCATAAAAGGTGTCTTATAGCAAAATCCTTTGTTAAACTCACAAGTTGAGTTTTCTTGAGCTACAAGTAAATGTGGTTTTGATTCGACTAGTCCCTTATGTTTTGTGATACTTCCTCACATAATATCCTCACTAAACAATACACAAAATAAGACGGAGGGAGTAAACTACCTCTCTCATGGAATAGATAAGATCGAAAGTTTCATCATTTGACAATTGTAGGAGTTAAGATTCTCTCTGTTTATGATATTTTTCATTTAAAAAACTGAAAACACTATAAAAGTTAAAAATAATTTATATTTTTTATGTCTATCTCTTTTTTAATGGCAATCCCATTTAATTTTATAAATCGAGAGGATCCTTGTTCCAATTACAATGAGGTACCATAGAATGGATTAAATCAATGTTAATGTAATTTTCTTTTAGACACGCACATTTAATTGGATATGCACATTTAATTGAATACCACCCATCGGCTTAGCTTAGATTAAAACTTTACCAAAGAATGAGTAGATTACTCCTAAACAAGTGATCTTTCACCAACTTTATTTCTTTTCCCTCAACAAATTAAGTTATTTTGTATAGATGTGTGAATACAGAACAAATTTTTTGAAAGGCCAAATTTACATAACATGTCGACAATTTAACTTTTACAAAAAGTAAAACTTGCACCCACTCTCTCCAAAACAATTGCCGAATGTGTAGGCCTCTATGATAAATATAATGAGTTATTTCTTTTTCTACGTTATTAATTTCTCACGCGTCCTACAAATTTTGGATTTTATAATCCTAAAAGCAATATACACACTCTAAAATCCTCAAAAAAAACCTTTAGAAACCTTTCATTACTTTGGATTTTATAACCCGAGTAGGGTACGCTAGAAGTGAAAAGGGCAGGAAAAAAATCCCAATTTCTATTACAACAAGATTTGCTTCTAACTAATTCTGCTTCAAGACCAACATAGCTTTTGGGCTAAGTACTAGCATTCATTATTATTTCTTTTTCTTTTACTTTTTTCACCCTATACATTTCTCAAGCGTTCTAATTTTTTTCATCAAAATATCTTTGTTCAGATTGTATAATCCGAACTCTTATAGAGGGAGTTTCAAATTATACAATCCGAAGCATGTTAAAACCCATAATTGGATATGTAATTGATATCAAAGGTCTCTTCTAACCATTGTACGATCCCCACAAAATCTGCAAAGCAGTTCTAGGGATCGTATGAATGATCAGCAGTGACCATGATATCATAAACCACTCATGGCTAAAACTACCAACAAAAAAAAAATTAAAATAGATGAGAAGTGAAAAATGAATGAAAATGCTGATGGATGCAAAACTACTTACAACCATAAAATGTTCCTGGATTGTAACTACAATCAAAGGAAACATGTTTAAACTTTAAAACTCAATTCACACACTACAAACCGTCCAAATATTTAATGTAATGCCACCATCCACACTTTAAGACGTATCATATTATATAATCTGAAGCATCCCATACTGTGTTTGATCTGTATGGTAATGAACGAATAAAGGCAACAGTGGCGTGTGGTGTTATAACACGGAGGCGGTGCAGTCGTCATAGTGGAGCGAAAGGTGCCTGCAGACACGTTAGCACTCCAACGCTCAAGTCCGAGTAGGAAATGAGGTTGAATGTGTAAAAATGTGTGGAAAATGAATTGTACCTTGAAGTTGACGTTGAGTCACCTTTATATATGAGAAGGAGGCGCTAACAACTTCTGTGAAATGCGGCGCCTCATCAGAGAGCCGTTGGAGGTCACGTGTACCGTGCAGAGAGTGTGTGGACGTGTTTCAGTGCGGTGGTGCAACTAGTGTGCTCACTCAAGACGTTGTGCTTTATTTCAAAGGATTGATCCTGACTTTATGGGATTGGGCGTTCTACTCGGTCCATAACAATGTTTAAGCTTGGTAGAAGTTTTAACACATGTAATTTAATTTCAGCGTCATACATTAAATATAACAATCGCAAATACATTAAAAAATTAAACGACATAACTCGACAACGTAAAACACATAATAAAACAAAACGTAATAAATCAAAGATAAACCAAACTATCTTCTTCAATCTGGTTCCTCTAGAGATCCCTAATTTCTTCATATGTTCTAGACTGAATCAAAAAATTTCAAATATATTTGAAAGATCCGACCAAGGAAGCGTCTAACTCGATTAGTTCTTTAGTAATGTACTGACCAAATCTTGAGAACAATGTTATTTGTCATCGTCTATATGCTTTATCTAGATGAACTAGACGCTTCCAGTTGAGTCGTTTGATGAGTGTCGATACTAAAGATTGTCCACACTCCTTATGTCTCTTTGGGTGAGTCGACGATTGATTTGGTCCAGCTGATCCTTTAACCTAGACAACGTGACATCATTTCGAACCTTAAATAGATTCAGTTTTTCCTCGTTGTAGTACACCACAACTAGTTTGGTGTTTAGAAGCCACCTCTCCTATAAATACCAACTCATCGTTTATAAATTATCAAGTGCCTCAAATAGGATTAGGATTAGGATTGTTAAAATAGGATTAGGATTGTTAAAATAAACATCCAGATTCTACAATATGGCACGCAGCACTAGGAAGTTAGAAACATCACATTCATTAATTCAAGTGCCTCAACAGTCAACAACATAGTTAATATCTAGATACAGAGCTAAGGCTATGTTTGGTTGATCAAAGAAAGTAGAAGGAAAGAAAGTGAAAGGAAAGATTGTGAAAGGAAGGAATGGGAGTAGAAAGTGAGATAATTATATTAGTTGTTTGGTATAAGAGAAAGAGGAAGGAAAGAAAGATAAAAAAATTAAAAATAAAAGAATGTTAGATTTAGTAAATTACATGACTACCCACACATTAAATTGATATGTATTTACTTATATTAATATATATAATATTATACTAAACAAAATGTATCGAAGATAATAATGCCAAAAATAAGAACATAAGAATAGTAACAAAATATTATTAAAACTTGACACAAAAAAAAATGCCACTCACCTATAAAAAAGCAAGTGCTGGAAATTAAATAAAATAAAAATAAAATTGATGAACATTATAAAAGTAATAAAGCAAGGGCATTTGTGACTTTTCATCTTATAAAAGGTTTTCCTCCCCAGTTTTTGCCCAACCCAGCGCAGAAACATTTTTAGCATGGGCCCCATCAATGATGCTACATTCCTATGCCTTTCTATGATGTTCCAAACTATGGAAACCTCTCCTTTCCACTTTCTTTCTCTCTGCTCCCAATCATTTCTCCCTCTACTAGTGAAAACAAACACACCCTAAAAGAAGGTTTGGCATAGGCCACAATCGCTATATAAATATTCAATTTTTTAACTAGTATGTTATTCTTATTGCTATGTAGCAATTTGCTATTGCACATAATCATTTTTTATGGATTTGTGAAATGTTATTTGGAGATTAATGGCATGAGAGTTTTGCTTTAGGTAATGATTAACAATAATATATAGTTTCTGATTATATATATATATATTCACCGTAACAAAGTTAACTATTATCATTAATCAACCAATGTTCAATACAAGAACGATAAGAATAAAATACGGTGACTAGCCCAAGAACAGGCCATCCTAGCTAAAATATAAGCAACCATGTTTGTTTGTCTCCTAACAAACTTCACCTCGAAGTTGGAATGTAAAGATAATTGATAAATCATACTAGAAATAATAACATAGAATTCTGAATCACCATGGCCCTAAAATGATAGAGCTTGCACTAGAGTAGAAGAGTCAGACTCATAAACAACCCGGTCCATTATGTTCGCATCAGCAAATTGAAGGGCCTCGAGCAAGGCTACTTCCTCCCCCTCCAAAATTATCATATTTTCCCGCTCCCATTTCTTTTAAGCCCGAATAAATTGCCCGCGGAAGTCTCTAACACAACATGCAAAAGATGTAATATGGTTACGGTCATGGAACGCGACATCCACATTGCACTTCAACCACGTCTCACTCGGTTTATCCCAAACTGAGTTGTTACCTTGCACTATATGCTGCCCGTGTTACACTACCGATGGTGAGGTCTGTGTATGAACCTCTTGTCATTGCTGCCATACATCTAGTGTTGTCCTCCCAATCCTTATTGAAGTATGATAAGCGTAATTTCAAATGACATCATTTCGTGCAGCCCATGTTTTCCAAATAAGTAAAGCCACCTAACCAACAATCTCTCGACTTTCTGAACGACATATATCAAAAACAAAATCTGCTAAACTGCTCACAGGTTCCAACTCCCGGTTGCAGCATAGTCGAATGCCCTGCCCAATACCAACTCTTACACGCCACCGTACAACCCACAAAAGCATGCAATCATTCTCAACAGTCGTATCACACCAGGGACATGTCCTCTCATATTGTACATGCCGTGATTGTAATCAGAGACGCGTTGGAACACATTCTCTACAAATCCTCCATAACAAACTACAAGCTTTATGAGGGGAATTCGCCTTTCAGTTTCTATGCCACTCTCCTTCAACATGAAATCGGTCAGTATGTAGCAACTCCATCATAGGCAGTTTATAACCAATCTTAACAGTATACCTTCCGTTACGTTCCATTATATATATATATATATAGGGTTAGAACCACGATCGATTTCTTGACTTCTTTAAGCAATTTCTTTTTTACATCATATATGATTATCGATGGTTTTTACTATGTGAGACAAAGCCGAACACAATTTCATCAGAAAATGCTGTCCTTTTTAAATATATTTCTTTTTACAAAATTAACTTACATATATAAGATTTTATAATCAAAGAGGTTTAGTTACTCACGACAACTAACATAATTACAAAACAATAGAAAAACATGTCATAGAGAGAACAATAGGAGGATTGAGATCCTCTGTCTTGCAGCTCCTTATGTTTGACCCTTGTCTTGTAGCGCTAGCATTCTGAATGAATAAAAGAGTGTGCAAGGGTCTCTATTTATAGTGCATCATTACTTAGAGGTTAATAGAGTGAAAATAGGGGGTTTCCACTAAAAACGGCTTGGAAAAAAAGCAAACAACAATGACTGGTTGTGCCCAGGCACCGGGCGCATGGCTTCAGGCGTAGGGGCGCATGAAGCAGCCCTTCTTGTGCGAACTATGCAGTTTTCGACCCCTTTTCCTTCGTTCTTTAATCAATGCCTTGAAACTTCAAATGAATTTTCTTCACTTTATATTGTATTCAAATATTATCTCACTAAAAAGACTTAAAACACCTATTAAGTTGCATGATTTAGGATAAAATTGTATTACAACGACTCAAATAAAAACAATACAAAATCTTCCTCGAACATTGACAACTCCTCTAATTTGCCTTCAAATGCAAAGAAAATAACTAAAAATATAGCTAAAAACATCACATGTTATTCCATTATCAGTAACTCCCCCATCTTTTGATTCCATATATCCATGTGCTTCTGCTTAAGATGGCATAATCATTTACTTTACCTTCAACACGACGTCGTTACTTTATATTTTATTTTTTCCTCCATGTAGATTGTTAACTCTTTCAAAAAATCACATTCCATTAATTTTTTTTTTGAAGAAGCTAAACTAATCCCCTCAAATTGACAAAAGAGAGAATCGAATCTGAGACCTTGAGGAGGAGCACACTCCCACATTCCATTGATTAATATCTTTGTTTTTTAGGTAACAAACACTCGACACTTCCTATTGATTAGCGAGGGGTGGGAGCGTTGTTAAATATTACTCATTATATTTCCTTTAAATAATTACTTTTTAAGGAAAAAATTGTTCCTATTTTCTATTGTTTTTATTTTTTATTTGTAAAATTAAATATTGTTTTGTCAAAAATAGTTTTAATTACTAATTTTCAAGAGATAAATTGGTGAAATAAGATAATAAATAATTAGTGGTATGTGTAATATAAGATAGATAAATAATTCAACAAAAAGTAACAAAATTTATTATCTTTTATATGGGTAAATAACCTCAAAATGACAGTTAAAATAGAATCCAAGTGGTATAATGTATAGAAATTAAGATTACTTTATCCCTTGTATCTTTAATATTAATACCTGTATTTTATATTGTATTTTTAAAACGCGTCAAAATAAGCCATAGAAAGTTAGGTTTTGCATGATCTATGTTTGATTCGAGCAATACATTTATGGATCGAACTTGTTCTTTTACTTGTTAAAGATTTACTTTTCGGTTTTAATATGAACCTTTTGTAAGTTTGGTATAATTTGTTAGACCATTTAAAATCTTATTTTATATTAACACACATAAATCAAGTTATATTTTGAGACCTAACGTGACCTTTTAGAGAATCTTGACTTTTCGTGACCTCTTATTGAAATTCTATTTTAATGTTATATATTTTAGGCTAAATTGCATATTTGATCTCTTAACTTATTTATCGTTTTCATATTGGTCCCATAACTAATTAAAGGGAAGAAGATGAAGAAAGGTGAAAAAATTGGGTGTTGGTGGTGCTCTATAAGATCTAATGGACATGCATTATCTAATGACTGTCATTTCGAGAGAAAAAATCAAACGGTTAAAATTAATCAAATTAATGAGGTCTTTGGTGGACCACTTGCAATGTGCATCTACCTTGGACATTAGGTTAACGATTTTGACAATGAGGATTTATTTGGTTGACAGAAGATAACTTCAGGGCAAAGACCAAAATGTAACATTAATTAGTTATGTGATCAATATGAAAACAACAAATAAGTTAAGGGACCAAGTATGTAATGTAGCATATATTTTAGGCTTAATACATCATTTGATCCCTTAATTTATTTTTGGTTTTCACTTTGGTCCTCTAACTATAAAGTGTCTCAATTTGGTCCCATAAATCTTCTGTCGTTTACTATTTTGGTCCTTTCCGTTAGCATTTTGCAAAATCTGTTAACTCATTTCCACGTGTCCGCTAAGATTGGTGATCAATGGTTGGAATTAAAATGCAGATATGACATACAATGGACTCACAACATATGATAACATATAATGTCATCTTCTTCTCTCTTCATCTTCCAACTTCAAACCCAAAACAAAAAATAATAATTCAGCGACAACTTTCGTTCTCTATGACTATTTCCATCGAGAGAAACAACAATTTATTCATCACCATCAACAACAATTTTTATTCACTCTACACACCAGAAACAATGAGATCTAAGCAAGATAAAATAAACATAATGATTATACAAGCAATTCATAACAATGATAAATTTCCTTATTAATTCTACCTACTGATTCGTGATAAACCAAATCAAAAAATTAAGAGCTTGCTAACATTACATAATGAATAAATCGGTTACAGAAAATTGATCTGGTGGTGGTTGATGGTGGAGGGACGTTGGTGACAGGGAGAACGAGTGGTGTAGAGTACATTGTTGCGTTTGATTGTTGTAAGGGTTTGGAGAGAGAAAGTAGTTTTGTGATTTTGTGAATTGAGATTGAAGGGGTTTTTGATTTGTGAATTTATTACTTAATGGTTGTTGATGGTGATGAAGAAATTGAATTATTATTGTTTGTTTTGGGAATGAACTTGGAAGATGAAGATGGAAGAAGATGATAATAGATGTTTTCATATGTTGTGAGTCAACAGTATGTCATTTGTGCTTTTTAAATGCAACCGTTGATCACCAATCTTAACTAACACGTGAAAATGAGATAACAAATATTCCAAAATACTAACGGAAATGATCAAAATGGTAAACGGAAAAATATTTGTAGGACCAAATGGAGACACTTTATAGTTAGGGGACCAAAGTAAAAGTAAAAACAAAAAATAAGTTAGGGGATCAAATGATGTATTAAGCCTATATTTTAATATGAAAATCTAGATTAGTTTTCTTAAATGATATAAAAGGTTAACATTTTAAGTTTTTTATGTTTCAAATAGGTTATTTAAATTATACAACGTTGCCTTTTTTCACTAAAGTTTATCAAACAATGTTTATGTGGCACGTCCAAATCATCAAACTATATTTTTTATTTAAAACTTGTTAAAACAAAAAATAAAAATTATTTCTCTTTTACCAAAAAAAATTAAAATGTTATTCAACTTCAACAATTTTTTTTATTAGCATTTTCAACATATCATAAACCCAGACATACATAAATACTTCATCATTATCTCTATATTAAAAATTGGTTAATATATGTTTAACCGTTGTAATATTAGCAAATTATTGTTTACCCCTTGTAAAAAAAATTAGATACCAACCCTGCAATATGAAATTTTTTTGGTTTTGGACTCTCATGACATTTGACTATACAAAATTGATGGTGTAGCGCACTGAATCACATTTGATTTATTACCTCTCGCCTTAATTCTATATTTATTTTGTTTTTCAAATTTTTATTATATCTCACGAACATGTCATTATTTACAAATAATGCAGCAACACCACTGTTCATCATATTCTCCAATCCTCTCTAAAACCATCCTCTCTCTAAACGTAAACTCAACAACATCAACTTAAAACAACAACACCAACTTCTTCATTCCTTCTTTGTACATTGTCCTCCACTCTATCTCTATCTCACTATCACTCTCTAAACAAACAACAACATCAACATAAAAAAGCATTAACATCAACTTGAATCTGAACTCATAAAATTAATTGAAACGTTTTTTTTCCCAAAATTTTCATCTTCCAAAGAATCATATTGAAACCCATCCTCATCTTGTTCCATTCTCCCTAATAATCTTCCTCTCTAAATAAATTTTCAAAAACTGTTATATTGTTGGTTTGCTTGAATTTATACGAAAGGGAGATGAATGAAAAGGAAGAAGAAGGGTCATATGTGGTTCATAGAGGCATAGAAAAGAGTGGAAAAACATGTGATGATCTGGAGGGATGGAAAAGCTATAAAGAAGGTGAAAGATGAAATACTAATGGATCTCTTGAAGTGAGATGTTTTATTTTTTCGGAACCCATTTGATTGTTTGAATTGGTTTCATATGACCTGTGCCCTGGACTCTTCTTCAATATTGAACCTCTCTTCGTTACTCTAATCCTCTCTTCATCGTTATCAGTGCCCTATAGTCATGCGTTTTCAAGGTGTTAATAACTCATCTTTTAGAATTGTAAAAATAATTTAGTGGGGAATTTGATTTTGAATTTTGGCAGTATTAATATCATAGTGAGTTTGTTTGAAGAACAACCCAATTGTTATATTTGATTTAATTTTTAATATGTTGGATCGAGATTTCTTCGTTGGGATTTAGTATGGGAAAGGGGAGTTGTTTTCCACCATGGGAAAGTTGATTATATCCTTTAGATTAAATGAGGAACACATTCTTATAATACTCTCTCCACACTAGATTATTTTTTATACTATCTTTCACCCTCTCTCTTTCATGTCCCCGCACCACCACCACTAAATCACAGGTTTAGCAACCCTTCTGACCACCACTGCACCACCACACACCACCATGGCTGCCGGAAAACTCAAATTTCCTAGTTTTATATGGGTGTTGTTTTAGAAAATAAC
>Ga0315913_1003486_pt1 | contig 18921 bp, 4 predicted proteins | sample MpolsnodulesMG_FD_207736 | JGI IMG/M metagenome (GOLD analysis project Ga0315913, IMG submission 207736) | Medicago polymorpha root nodule microbial communities from Los Angeles, California, United States - small nodules | ecosystem: Host-associated > Plants > Roots > Nodule | place: USA... | reverse complement strand
CATTAGGACCGAGATCCATTACTTGCATGGCCTGATTATGAAGGACTAAAGGTGGTTCCCAACAAGTCCATGCGTAGGGCAAAGAAAGGTCGTCCACCAATTACTCGCATTAGGACCGAGATGGACGATGTGGAAACTGAGAGAAGATGCGACCTGTGTAGGATGTCCGGTCATTCCCACAAAGATTGCATTAATATTAGACATCAGTAGCAATCTAGTCTTTATTTCATATTTATTGTATTTGGTATGTTTTTTATTTTATAAATATTATGACTATTATTATAATTACTTTTTTATTAATGCCTAAATTATAAAAATAAATTATTTTAATTATTTTTTTTATATATTATGCATGCAAAAACGGAAACCAATGCAGCAAAAATTTTGTTCTTATTATACCACTCTACCCCAAGTTGTGGGGTATTTAAAATTTAAAAAAAAAACACAAAAATACCTCGCAAGTCAAGATGAAGTGGTATTTAAAATTTTCAAAAAAAATTAGGGAAAATACCCCGCAAGACCAAGTAGAGGGGTACAATAAGGACAAAAATTTCGTCACTTTTGAGGGTACCCCGTAACTCCAAGTGGAGTGGCACCAGAAAATCTGAAAAAGTAGGGCATTTATGCAACTGTTTGAAAAAGTAGGGTAGTTTTGGAATTTTTGGCAAAAAGTAGGGTAGAAAAAAAAATTCCATTTATGCATCAGAAATATGAAGTTATATAGTATCAAGATTTAAATTTAAAGTGTATTCGATGTCCGATCTCAACACATGTGGTTAAAAATAAATTACTTTCATTTTCTTAAATTATTATTAGTATTTATTTGTTAATGGAAAATTAGGCGGCTAGTGGAAAATCCTAACCAAGGTTATTGAACGTATAAAAACCAATGAAATTATGGGAAAACAAGAAGTGCTTTGCTTATTCATAATTTTGTCCACGAGTATGGATACTTCCATTTTTGGGATCCCCCTCCCCACACCATTGTCGTTTCTTAATCATCCATAAATCATACCAATGAGATGAATCTTTCCTAGTGTAATTTTTTCCAAACTTTTATTTATTGTCTTTTTGTTTTACTATAATTAAAGCAATAAATAAAATGCATCGATTCTTGAAAGCTAGCAATAGCATACCTCATCCAAGTTCGTTTGATAAAGCAAAAAGCACTAAAGATTTGGAACAAAAAGAAAAAAAAATAAGGATACGGCCATATAATGATTAAACATTTGTTATATAACTAAGTGTATATATTAATTATAATTTAATTACAACACTACAATACAAATGGCTAGGGAAAAGTTGCAGGACCACAAAGTGTTACATCTGAATTTAAATTTAATGTGATGTACCAAGTTTTTCCTCATTTAGAAGCCTTTAGAGCCTTGAAGAAATCATAGCTATCTTATATCTATCTTTGCTTGTGGTACAACTACAAGAGTTTCAAGCTTTTAAGGAACTCTATTTACCCCACACCTTCATGCTTTGCCACAAATTTGATGCCTATAATGGAAGAATAAATCATAGTCTCCAAAGTCGTATGAATGACATATATAAATCACATTCATGTTTCCTCAACTATATGGCAAAGTGACAAAACATATATAGCACAAAACAAACTGTCATAATCAGTCACAACATTTTCCATTTCTGTTTGAAGTAATTGCAGTAGCTAGCCTACTAGTGGCAAAATTTAATTAGAATGATCATTTGTGTATATATTATAGTTGACCTCCATATCAGCCCCCACTTCATTTCAAAATTTAATCCAAAATTAGATCAGGCTACCACTTGGTTGTCTCAATTTAATAATCAAAATCAGATTTGATACATGATTCACATAATTTCACCAAATAATGTATCAGATCACTGATGCTAATCTTAGAAGTTTCACATAGGAGAGATTAGACACAATACTAATGTATATACAGTGGAGATATGATACTTGGGGTGTGTCCGAAGAGGTAACTAGTTTTGTAAGTGGGAGATGGCGCAATCAACATGATTAACACGCGCCACCTCTAATTATGTATTAATCTTTTATGAAACCAAAACCTTAAATTTTTCATTTTTGGAATTTTGGTTTCGTTCCACGTCACGCTTCTGCATACGTTAGTGTGCGCTCAATACACACCATGTTTCGGGAACACACTCGCGTTCGCCCTCCACATTCCATCTCACTCCCACATCCGCTTTTAACAAGGCTTGATCAGACCATTCGTTTTTTAAAAGTTGTATAATCAAACGAAATATGCTATTTGTAAAGTGTTATTTCATTCCATTGGATTATACATTCTTTCATTTTTTTGTGAGACCCAATTGCAATGATTAGCAATATTCTGAATAAAATTATGAAGAGAAGTTTTGTTGTATAGGCTTCAATCACAATCCTGAGAAGCAAAAAAATGATAGCTACTCACTCTCCATATCACACGTACGGTTCTCCATATAACTTATATGATATAAGGTCATGAGTCTTGAAGCTATATCGCACAGCTCTGAAATTCAACTATGCTTAAGATTATATGTTAGATTAGAAACTCCAGCATTTAAGTTTGTTTACGTATTTTGCCAGAAAAAAAGTTTGTTTGCGTATCAAGCAAGTTTAAATAGACAATAGGTTTGTTTTCTGCAAATATACAATTTTTTTATTTTGTTTGAGGAAAAACAATTTTTAGTTTTTAATCTTTGCTAACATACAAATTTGTGGTACGTGTTATTTTGTTTTAATATCTATAACATTTGTTACGATAAAATTAGTCTCTTCTACATAAGAAATTAGAAATTGATCCTTGTAAAACAGATATTAGGAATGTATTACAAGGATCAGTTTCAACATAAACAAACTAAGAAAAATTAAAATAAATAATAATGATAAAAAGTAAAACGTAATATATATGCAAAGATAACAATAAATAATATAGTTTTACATGAATTTAATAAAATAAAAAAGGGTATATTTGTAGGACAAAAATATTTTTAAACCAATAAAATATAAAACATATCTTGCATTATGTTGTTTTGGTTCCTTTTATACTCTTACAAGCAAGCGTGCTTAAGAGTATCTACGATGGAAGTTTCATTGCTTTTTAAAAAGTGGTGCTTAATAGCTACTACCATTGAAGTGGACGTAAAAAGAATTCTTAATAGAAGAAAGAAGACCTACACGAGCACTCTTCTTCTGATATGTGAATCGCATGATTGACTTTTCTTAGAAAAATATATATAATAGTGTTATAGTCAGAGTTGTTAGTAAAAAATATATATATTATCGTTCATGTTGTTAATGAAATCTATTTAATAGTTCTTGAAAATATTATGTATTGGATGATTGGAAGATTTGAATGTTTAGTAGATATTAAAATTAAGGTCTTGTTAATGAATGCTTCCGAGCTTTCTTTAAACATTTTAAAATAAATAATGATTTTAAAAAAAGTTAAATATTTCGATATTCAATACATTGATTATAATATTTTCATAAATACTTACTATGTTCCTTAAAAATGTGTAAGCAACCCTCTTCCTATCGGTAATAAATGGTCCATGATTCTTCTAGTTCATTTATCAATTAAACACCAGTGGAATATTTATCCTTACATTTCCTCTCATGCTTTGGAATTGAAAATTTTAATTAAAAACAATCAATCATATAAATTTTAAATTGCAGCGGCTGGTTAGTAGACTTTTTTTTTTTTTAATACCAGCCGGTTAGTTTATGTTCCTGTTAGGTGGGTTTTTTTTAGATTACTCTCTCTTCTTTAAGAGGTATTTACCCCCTCATGATATCAACCAATCAAAATGCAATATACATTGGCAACATTAAATGTCAAATAAATGAGTCAATTTTTTCTAAAAATAAAAATCAATTTTAATCATAAGGTAACTTTTAATACTTTTAATTTTTATTTAATTATTGACAAGATTATATTAGAGGTCTTTTATCTTATTTATTTGTAACACTTTGGTCCTTTATCTTTATTTTTTTCCGTTTAGGTCTTTTATCTCTCGTAAAAGCACATATACATCATTTTTCTCATTTTTTATTAAAAAAAACATAATTTTATTTTTTAAAATACATTTTTATTAAAAATGAAAAAAAAATCCAGAAATATGATGAAGATGTTCATCATCTTCATTGAATAATTTTCTTTTTACACAAATATATCTCCAAATATCATGAATTAATGTTATGTTCACTTCAAATCTTCTTTTAAATACAAAAATCAAAACCCTATAGAGAAAGAAATTTAGTTTCATAAAAAAAAAAATAGTTATATAAATTGTCACACCGTATATTATTGTTATTATTATTTTCTAACTCAATATTCAAACCCTGCATAAAAATAACCCCAAAATTGAGATAAGCTTTGCACATCAATTTTGTTGTTTCCAGAACAATCTTAACTTTCCTAAATCCTACTCCGCCAGTGACTAAGCCTCCACCATCCGCCTTGCAACATTTGTGAAATTAAGGTTTTGATTTTCGTGTTTAAAAGAAGATTTGAGGTGAATATAACATTAATTCACGATATTTGGAGATATATTTTAGTAGAATTTTTTATTTATTTAAAGAAGATGATGAAGATTCAAAGGAAGAAGATGAAGATGATGAACATCTTCATCATATTTCTGGATTTTTTTCATTTTTAATAAAAATATATTTTAAAAAATAAAATTATGTATTTTTTTAATAAAAAAAAGAGAAAAAGGATGTATATGTATTTTTATGAGAGATAAAAGACCTAAACGGAAAAAAATAAAGATAAAGGACCAAAGTGTTACAAATAAATAAGATAAAGAACCCCTAATGTAATCTTGCCTTAATTATATTTAGGTGTTCAATCCTAATTAATTTACACTATAGGATTGGCTTAGAACAATCAAAATTTCACATCAAATTTCTTTCATCTGAATGTCCTTAAATTTATCAGTTACTCTCTCCGGTCTCATATATAAGAAAAGATTCTTTTTCTAGGTTCATTGAATAATTAATGTATCTGGTCTACATTGTAAAACAAATACATTAATTATTCAATGAACCTAGAAAAAGAATATTTTCTTATATATGAGACCGGAGGGAGTACATTCATAACATTTCTTCTTCCCATTTTGATTGTTCAATTTTGTCTTTCCAAACTGCCGCAATTTTCAATTTTCGTGAGAATCGTCGTTGTTCGTTTGATTCCAAATATCGTGAGAATTGTCGTTATTTCCAGAACCACGTCAAGTATGGTGACTTGATTTTTCTTTGGTTGTGAGGTAGTTAATTATAACAACTGAGTGAGTCATCGTTGTACTTTGGGGACTGCTAGCAGGTGTTGCCGATGTGATGTTGTGGGAGTTTGCTAGCATTTTTTCGGGTGCTGTTGAAATGGTTATGTCATGAGGCTTTTGTTCTTTTTTTTGGACTTAAAGGCTTTGGCTGATAGCGAGGCAGGTCTATGCGTGTTAGCAGATTTTATTAGGTTAGCTGCTTAAATAAAAAAAATCAAGTCACAATACCTGACGCGGATCTAGAAACAACGACAATTCTCACTATAATTGAAACTGCGGCAGTTTGGAATGACAAAATTGAACAATCAAAATGGGAAGAAGAATGAAAAAGAAACAAGAATTGATCAATAGGGAAGAATAAAGAAGAAGAAATTTGAATGAAGGATATGTTTTTGTTCTCACGTTGGGATCTGGAATGGAAGAAATTTTATGAATGTAAGTGATGAATTTAAGGACATCCTAATGAAAGAAATTTGATGTAAAATTTTATTTGTTATAAGTCTTGTAGTGTAAATTAATTAAGATTGAACACCTTAAATAATTAAATAAAAATTAAAAGTATTAAAAGTTACCTTATGATTAAGATTAACTCTTTTATTTTTAGAAAAAATTGACTCATTTATTTGACATTTAATGTTGTCTATGTATATTACATTTTGATTGGTTGATATCATGAGAGGGTAATTACCCCCTAAACAAGAGAGGGTAACGTAGGCCTCACCTGTTAGCTGTGATTTCAAATATAAACCGTCTTAGCCGTAAGGACGAAGAGGATTTTGGTTTAATTTCTACTTCTAAAAAATTTCATTAATCATTATTAAATTAGTTTTAAGTATACTATTTTTTTGTCAATTAGTTTAATGGCTAAACAGTGGGATGTTCGGGGTTTCAATCTCAACACTTGTATTTATTTTACATTGTCCCATAGACCATTGTTGTTCAGTGCATGTTTCGCAAGAAAAATGCTATCAAATAGTTTTACATATAATATGTATGTGATTCATTTTTATGCACAAGTTGTGTACATCTTTTTTAACCCGTGAGTCCAATCAAAACATAAAAACAGATATTTCGTATTTGTAAAGATATCAATTATGGAGTGATTTTTTTTAATGTAAGTGTAAAAAAAATTAGTGTATAAAAAACAAAATTATAATAGAATATATTTGTGTTTTACAGAAATAAATATATCTTTGTTATTGGCCTAGAATAACGAATATGACGTTTTTGATAGATGATGATTATAGATGAAAGTGAAAGAAAATGTATGATTAATAGCATACAAGTGACCTAATCGATGGAAAAGATAGATGGTGGGCACTCCCTCATCCATTTCTGTCGTCCACTAAGAGTGTAGTTCATTGTCTAAATTGGTTCAATGTTTTCTTTCATGGTTCATATCATGTATTACATATTACGTACGTGCTCCATGCTAAGCTCATTAAAGAACAACCATAGACTCCAAAAAAAAAAAAAAAGACAACCACAAACATTTTTTAATTTTTTGTTATAGAAAACATAGGTTGAAGTAATGACGTTGTAATTTAAAGTGCAAAAAAGCTCTGGATCAATAAAGCATTTAGAAAGAGAATTGTATTTAACTTATCTAAGGACTAGTGAATTTCGCAACATATTTACAATCTTTTAATTTTTATCCTCCGATTCTCAAGAAAATAAGGCTATGAGAACTTGGAGTTTGATTGAGGTAACACTTGACCTCAATCAATTGATTAACTTTTTTTAGAGACTCTTTGTTACGTACACAAGTTAGAATTTGTTAGTGGATGAGATTATTTATACCGATTAAAATGCCTAGATTTTTACATGTAATACAAGATAGAGGAAACATATGCTATTACTTTGGAAGTTTGATCGACCAAGTTTAGTAAAAGAAAAGAATTATTTCCAAACACATTTGAGTAAAAATGAATTGCTAAAAAAATTGTCTTCATGATCAAATTACTAAGCCTTTCTTTGGAGTACAATCTTTTCCCAAAATCACGCCAAAAGACAACATTAATGAGGAAGCTCCTGTTACCAGCTTCTTAAAATTATGGTAGAATTGCATTGAATACTATTCCAAACATGGTTAATAAGTTTTTTTTTCTTACAGGTACTAAATTAATAGTTAATAGTGCTTCATAATCAAAATATATTTTTGATAACTCTACGCTTCTTACTCTTTCCTAATGCATTTTAAAATTCTCTATTTTTTTTTTCTTTCACTTTTAACTACATTATTCTTTTTCATTGGAAAGTATCCATTGTTTGTGGGTTGCAACTTCTTTAGATTTATTTAGGTGTTGGTCGGACAATGAATAAATGTTCATTCAATGAATCCTTTACTTTTGATTGATCATCATTTTCACTTTATTAATCTTAAAGATTTCTTCAATAAAACCGATCTTTTAACTCAAGTGATTTGGCTAGCTTCTGTGTAGGTAATTTGGAAGGAACGAAAATTTCTATTACTTTCGGCAGAATAAAGACTCAATTGAACATATGTTTGATAAAACAAAACTATGAGTTTCAATAATGTTTCTTAGTTGCAGCTCTTCTGTTCATGTGTTCTATTATTTTTTGTAATGACTTTCTAAACTCTGTAGTTCTACCCTTGCATTTCTTGTGTTAGGTAGAGTCTTTCGTTTATTAATATATTGCCTTATTAAAAAAAAATATACTTTTAGAATTTAATGAAAAAATTACATATCTTAATTATACATTCGTATATTGTTCCATGAAACTGAATAAGAGTGTAACTTGTAGAGTTATACATTTTGAAAAATATACAATTTTGATATCTTTATTTTATTTTTATTTTTTTTTGAATAATGATATCTTTAATTTTAAAGAGTATTACTATATGTAGCGAAAAAAATCATCACAAACGTGTCCGGAAGAGATTGCCATCATTGGATCATGTTTTAGCGAAAATCATGGGTGATTGGATTAAAAGAAATGATTATGCTACGGTCGTGAAACAATTTCGCGAGAAGCAGCATTAGCCAGTTTTAAAAATCAAATTCCTGTCAACAAAATTTAAAAATTAAATTTGAATTTAAAGAACAAAAAGTTACATATGTTGTTTTTTTTTAACTAATCAAAATGAGATTTAAATTAATAATGGTGAATCGCCCCACACAAGGCGAGAAAGGGAGAAACACCAACAAATTTACAGAGTCAAGGTGCTAAAAACAAAAACATCATCCAAATAAACAAGCTAAATTTACAAAGTCATGGTAATTGTAACCGAAGGAAACATGCTTTGATTTTAACCATAAAAACAAATTTAGCTCAACCTTTTCAGTAAGCATAAAAGGGGTGGCAACCGTATGTTGAAAAACACGGTTGTTCCCTCTCCTTCCAGATAACCCAAACAGTAGCACACCAAATAATATTTAGGAACAAATAAGAGCACCTTACATATGTTGTTACTTTTCATAAAACTCAAGATTGAATTTTACCCAACAAAAAATTACTTCAGTAAAAGTCAAAGTTGTGTTTGAAATATCACCTTAACCAATCAGTTCTCTAAATTTTAACTTTTAATTTTATAGAAGTAATGTTTTTCTAAATAGAAATCCTTAAATAGTATTTTAGGGCACTCGTTTGCAAGATTTTTTCTACCCTTCCTAATTATCATACTTTTTTTTTGTGGTGGCTGGGGTTCGGATCCCAGACCTTACATATATTATGCATTGTCCATACCAACTGAGTTAAGCTTACAAGGACTGCTAATTATCATACATAATTCGTTAAAGTTACAACCGTGGACCTCTATACTATGTCTTAACAGTACAAACAACAATGCATACCGTAAGGTAGACCTATATAATTCAAATGTATATAAAACGTGTAAACGTTAAGATACTGCTTTGAGTGTGCCTTGACATAATTAATTGAAGCCAACTTGCTAAGAGCATTTCCGGTGGTTTGTATTTGGAGTTCTGAAGTTTGCATGGGGTAAAATACATAGAATAGGATGTTACATAATATAGACCATATTATTAATATATCATATTTAAATTAATTTAAGCTAAATCTAGTAGTATAATACATAGAGTAGGATGTTTCACAATTTTACGAAAGGCAACAGTGATTCTAATCTAATCCCATTTTTATGCCATTATAATCAAGTGACTAATAGCTAATACTACAAATATGAGTGAGTGATAAGTGAAGCCAAAGATTGAAATAACAACAGTAAAATGTTTGACTTGTTGTCCTAAGATAAAGGACAAACAGAAGACCCACGGAAAGACAACCAATGAATGTGTACAAGTGTGCCTTTCAACATTGGTATAAAAAAACAGGTCATTGTCTACCTCAACCTTCTTCACCTCACAATTCACAAATCACAATACCTAAGTAAAAATTTTGCCCCATAAAATGGATTTTCCTGATAAAAATTTGGTCACGATGTTGATGTTTATTAAAAATTGGGTTGTAGTGGGATCTGACAATTTAATTAATAGACTTTAGAATAAATTTTGTGTAGAGAAAATAACACCTCATCAGGGGATGATTATTTTAGTGCTCTAGTGCGTAAGAAGATTCATAATCTGCTTTATGATGCTTGTTACTGTTGATAAGTCAGTTACATGGGAGTAATACGAGCACTTCCATTTCATAGCCAAAGTTGCTAATTGTTGCTAACTTGTTAATCATAATGGAAGATTGGAAAATTTGCTTATTTGAAGTCTTGTCTACTAAACTTTTATTTGGTCTACCATAGATATCCTTAATGTGAGATGATTTATTCCAAGATAATGTTAGGTACTAAATGTGAGGCTTAGTTCACCACGTTGTGAGAGACTATCATCTTCCGCTACACCTTAACTCCTATTGGTTTATATTAGAACATCAAACTTGATTCAAAAGATTAAAGTGTTAAGCAGGCTTGAATCGCGCTCTCAAAAGTTAACTCAAATGATAAGAATGCGAGTACATATATACATCCAGCATTCAGATAATCATTTCAACGTGGAACTTCAATACAACTTCTATACACACCCTCACGCCTAGCGTGGTTCTTGTGTCTAATTACTACAATATCAATTCTTAATTCGATTTTGGTATCATGTTAAACGAGCTTGGATTTTACTCTCAAAAGCTAGTTTAAAGAATGAGGATGACAAAACACATATATACATCTATAATACTATGGTTTAAGAGTTTAGGCACGCCTAGAGCTGTTGAAGTCAAGCTAGATAGAGCTCTTGCTAATGCAGATTGGTTCCTAATGTCACGGTTGAGAATTTAGTGGCACCGGTTTCCGATCACTATCCACTTCTTTTAAAAAAGGAGGAGTCTCACCGTATTTGGGTTCCTAGGCAGACATTTAAATTTGAAAATGCTTGGTGTGTGGAACCAGGAGTTTATGATATTATTTCTGATATTAAGTAGTTGGTTTAAGAGTTTAGGCACGCCTCTGACTCAAAACGACCAAAATTCCTTTAAATTGTGATTACAAACTTAAGGTGACATGGTACAGCTTGTATATGATACTACAATCAAGTTTACAAGATTACCCAACTACTTATTAGTAACTATGAGACATACTCAATTGTTCTTGTCTATTAGTTTGATGTTGCTATTAATACATGTTGGAAAGTCCATAAAGCACCAAGAGGGCCAACTAGCTCCCCCTCAAACCGAATTAATCTCATCTTTGATATCACTTGTTGCGAAGTCTTGAAAATATTGAAATTATTACAAACGATTAATGTTGCGTAAAAAAACTCTGATGCCACATTTTCATACAAAATATTATGACATAGATTATATTTTTCATATATCGTTCATTTAGCTCGATCATTTTAACCAATGTAGGGTTAATCGGTCACACTTGAATTCCAACTCCACCATTCCTCACCTTTGATATTGGCATCATCTTTAAAAAGCAGATGTTGTAAAATGTAATGGCGATAGTCTTTTGCATAAATTGACTTGCCATCACTTTAATTTTTTTCTTTTCATTTTGGCCATGGTTATTCCAAAAATGCAATCATACTTTTGTCATGACCTTTCATGCATTACACCCCACATAATTTGTGATAATGGTAATCTTGCTTTATCACCTAGTTTTTCTCTTATCATTTTCATCTGCACAAAACAAGGATATTGGAGTTTGTTTGATCATGTGTGCGTAACAGTTGTACCCCTTGAAATTAACATGACCTTCTTTTACATTCTAATTTTAACTTCTTTTGCACAAAATGCTCTATGAATTGGACATTGGAGAGTTCCTTTAAAAGAAGTGAATCTAATATGTCCTCTCTAGTAGAAAATCTATCACCAATATAACACAAACAAGATAAAAGGTACGTGCACTTTAAGTTTGGCTAAATTAAGCTGGAATTGTACTTTACCGAGTTGAGCTTATGTGTTTCCCCTCCCTCTGTTACTTTAAAAGGAGTAAAAGTAAACAAGTAGCGAAATCTGATTTGTACAAGTTTTTTCCGTTACTTTTTTTGGATTGGAAAGTTGATATGAATTAAAAATTAATCATATCTTAAGAAATTGATCATGTCACACTGTAGTACATGTTGCTGATGTATAAAGCATATTTGACCTATTATGCTAGTTGTTAACTGCACTGTCTCCTCATAAAACAGTTAGTGGAAGAAAAGAAAAAAACTCTTAGAAGTTTTGTAACCTCAAAATAATGATTTTATATACTTTTTTATTTTAAATAGTTGTTCCCAGGGGACAGAGAGTACTTTATCATCAATCTTATATTATTCTATTAAATGGATTTCCTGTTTTATATTTATATTAAAGAAAAAATTCACTACAGGACACAATTTTGTCAGGAAAAATGCTGAATATGGTCGTGAAGGATATAAAGTGAAAATTGAATACACAATTTTGTTGAATATGTTGGTGTGTCCGGTGTAAGTTAGAAGTTTTATATTAATATTGCAAAGTATAGGTGATATATAAGTGAAATGACTCATATCTAATTTAAAGTGATGATGTGATGTTGATCCGTCCACTTATATTATATAACAAAGTACATGTGATATATAAGTGAGATGACTCATACTTAATATAAGATGATGTGATGTTGATCCGTCCACTCATATTATATAGCAAAGTACATGCGATATATAAGTGAGATGACTCATACCTAATATAAGATGATGTGATGTTGATCCACCCACTTATATGATTGCTCTTAAGTTAATATGATGATCCACCTCACTGATCATGGTGTTAAATTATGGGAGCAGCCTTACCACAAGAAATGCAAGTATGCCAACTTGTGTGATTTTACTTGGCTTAAATTTTATTTTCAACTCATCCTATATTCCTATTGTCATATGCTACTAAGCATGGTTATGCACTTCACTGACTGCTTATTCATGTGTCGTTCTATTCCGTGGGAAATGATTTCTCGTCGAATAGCAACACTTGTCGGTGTTACTAGAGCATCTCATGCAAAGAGACTTATAAGAAAGCTTAAACAATTTTATTTCAGTGTAAGATCTGGATTTTTATGTACACTTATAAGATTAAACTCGCAATATTAATTTTTTAGCTTAAACACTTTTTTAATCTTTTATTTATACTGTGAGGTTCATATTGATCTCTAAATAAAAAAAAATGCATTTGGTCATTTAATTTGATTAAAAGAAGCAAGTTAGTCATTTCCATCCATTTTGTTGGTCAAAGTCAAAATTTGTGACACATGACTTTAATATGAACACTCAATTACAACGCATGTATCACAAATATCGACTTTGAGCGACAAAATAGATAAAAATGACTAACTTACTACTATTTAATCAAATTAAATGATCAATGTGCATATTTATTTTTGTTAGGAGATCAATATGAACCTCACAATAGAGATAAATGACTAAATATTAATTTGTTTAAGCCAAATTTTTTGATCACACAATTTCAAAAGATTTTTATTATACTTTTCTTAACTAATGTTTGGGGGACACTAAGTACATGTATAAGTGTTCAATTTTTTTTTTAAACTTAACCTTTTTTGGTTAATAAAATGGCAAAAGTTAAACTTAACCTTTTACATTATATAATAAATTCATAAAATATTTATAAAAAAATGCTTTCCGTATCGTGTATCTTAAGCCTCCACTGTCCCACCCCACGCCCTTTCATGGGGAAGGAGGCTATTTGTGCTGAAGAGACTAGGTTGCATACATGATCAGAAGAAATGCAAGATTGCAATCAATTTTCTTGTTTTGTGGTTTTAATGTTATTTTTTTTAGGCTTTTATATGTGTTTAGTCCCTGAAAATAGGAGTCATTTAAAAAATGGTCCCTGTAATCGTTAATCCTGACAATCTGCCCTCCCAAAAGTTAATCACTTAAAATTTTGTCCCTTAACCCACATAATGACTGTCACGTCACCAGATTACTAACGTGGCTCTATTAATTGGCTTTTCACTTGAATGACTCAGCATAAGGGCATAAGAATGGACAAAAATACACCTGATTTCTTAGACAAATGCAAAACGACAAAAATACCCCTGATGTCATCTTCTCAAAACCATCATTCCTCTTTTCTTCTCTACATTGCGACACCACCACCAACCTCTCCATAACCTCCTTCTTCCTTCATCATCTACACATAATTATTCATCACCTTCTCACTTTCAACTCAGAAAAATCAAAGAAAGAAGTAAATTTAAAACCAGCATGACAATCAACATCCATAGAGAACACGTGAACTTCGTCACATAAACGCCGACCTCCTCTCCATTTCCAGCGACTTCACCGAAATTCCTTCTCCGGTGATTAAATCAGCGTCATTTTACTACATCTTATGTCATAACCTGCTGAAGTTTGATCTTGCCAAATTTCTTCAATTTTTCACAAATTTCTTCATCTTCATTTGTTGTTCAATCTGGGTTTGATGAATTTTGGGAATAAGAGTTTGGAGACCATGAAGTTGAACGCCAAACATGCCAGATCGATGAAGCTGAACACCAAAACATGCCAAATTGATTCAAAACTGAAACAATTTTTCGGGATTTAAAGAAAGATTGAAACTTCTTCCTCGTATGGTAAGCTTCTCTTCCTCGTGTAAACTTCCCTCCTCCTCCTCTTCGTCACTATTCAAACTTCAAACTACCCAATTCTCAAAACAATATTGATGAAGAAAGAATCAGTACTGATTAGGGTATATTTACAAAAATATGTTATGAACTGAAATTGTTAAGAGAAGTTCTTCACCAAAATCAATCTCCCCAGATAAGCAATCAAACACAGACTCGCCCTTCCACCACGGTTTGCACTAGTTAAATGGTAGGGTTATAAAACAAAGAGTGAGCAACAAAAGAAGAGAAGAAGAGAGAATGGTTCCAGGTTTTGAAAGAGATGAAGGAGGGGTATATTGGTCTTTTCAAATAGGTCTGAGATGAGGAGGGGTGTTTTTGTCCATTCATATGCCCTCATGCTGAGTCATTTAAGTGAAAAGCCAATTAATAGAGCCGCGTCAGTAATTTGGTGACGTTGCAGTCATTAAGTGAGTTAAGAGACGAAATTTTAAGTGATTAACTTTTGGGAGGGCAGATTGCCATGATTAATGATTACATGGACCATTTTTTAAATGACCCCTATTTGCAGGGACTAAACACATATAAAAACCTTTTTTTTTTTTATGATATTTGTTCTTTTTATATACTTTTTTAGAGTCAACAAAAGTTGATATATCTAATCCAAATTTTGAATCAAATATATCAACTTTTGTTAATTTAAAAAAAAAAAAACTTAAATGCAAAAAAAGTCAGATTTGTCTAGAGTTTATAGAAGAACCATATTTCACTCAATTTTTTTACTCATTGTCAACAATTTTATTCGTCCACTCTCAACCATAATTAACGATTCACTGTTTAAAATTTCATAGTGAAGTCAGTACATGAATTCATCCATCTTTAAATATATCTCATAATTTCTTGTATATATTGTGCATCTAAAGATTTATTTTTTCTTTTCTAAATTATACTTTTAAATTTGATCTCTAAATTTATTTTCTGTCTCATTGTGAGTGTCTTGGATTCAGGGACGAATCTAGGAATACATTTCAAGTGTGGTTAAATATCTATCAATCGAAAAAATGACTGATCTTTAATATTTTATACCTTAGCGACTGAATTTTCGGTTGCTAATTCTGTTGCTTAGTGATTTCGAGACTATTTTTCTCCAGCGATTGAATAATTAGTCATTGTTCTGTTGCTAACCTGTCAGCGACCGATTTTCATTACTTAGAGACTGAAAATTCGGTCGCTAAATAAAAAATTTCTATTTCTTTTTAAAATCCATGTGTGGCTACTGCTTGGATTATTTACTAATGTAGATTGCAATATTAATTGCCACGTAATACCAATGATAGTGAAATTAAAATACAAACAAAACTAATTTCCAAAGTATTCTTTTATGGTCTCATGGCCAAATAAATTGTGTTTGGGACACACACAGAGATTATTCTCAAAATATTCAATCACTTTTTTTATCAATTTCCTTTTTATCAATAAAAAATATTTCTTTATATGCGTGTGTCTAAATACAATTTTTCTAGTAAGTGTCCAAATAGTAATACTCTCTACTTCCCTTAATACATGACACAGTTGACTCTATTACGCATACCAATGTATAATTTTGAGTTTAAATATCTTGAATAATATATTATAAAAAATTATGAAAATTTGATATTTTGAAAATACTCATCTAGACGAATCTAACGACATCTTATATGAGATTATTTATCTTTGTATATTAGTAGAAAAATATGGTCAAAGTTAGTTAGGTCAGAATTACACATTTTTAAATAAATCATCTATTGCGGGACGAAGGAAGGACTATTTATTTCATCATGTGACTATAATAGAATTCCTCCTAACTTCCTCCCTAATTATTTACTTCTCGAACTCGTTTTTTTGGTACACATTACCTTTCAAACTCTAGTTGTTTAGGTGGTTGGGTGGAACATATAGTTATTAAAGCATGTAATTATTCTAATAGTAGTTTTATTAAATATATTCTTTCTATATTGAGATATAGTTTTAAGCACTGTTAAATGGTTAACTAATTACGTAATCCACAAGTTGTCTTCAAATTAGATGATCCTATCTTATTTTGTATATCAAACTGGTAAAGAATGTCCCCAACTTTAGGGATAGAGAAATTCAATGAATTGAATTGCAGATGTCCGTTTTCATATGTTTCTATGAATCAGAAACTCAATTTGAGCACACAGTGCATTAAACTCGAGGGTCTCTCCATCATATAGCCGAATCATATGTTTTTTTGTTTTGTTTATAAATCAACCTTCATTAATAATTGTCTTTCTTTCATTTTTTTTTTAATAGAAAAGACTTGTCCTACTTTTGTTTCAGCCAAGTGTACCAACTCATTAATGACTAGGACTCCATCAAGAATTAAGACAGTTCAAATATTAATATGAAAACATATATATAATTGAATATTTATAGTTTATTTATGAAATTAAAATAATAATAATCAGTGATTGTATTGATAAATACTTCACTAATAAATTCTTTAACAAAAAAGAAAAATTAATACCCATAAAAAATACACCTATTAATTTGAAGATTAAAACGAAAATGAATTATTGCTAAGAATTAAAGGAAAATTAAAAGATCAAGATTTTATGTGGGTGCTAGAAAAGACATTGACCTGCCGTAAATTTCAGCCCAAAAGAAAATTCTTTGCGGTTATCAATAGTTGTCATTTGATATTTCAATGTGATGATAGTACTTCTCATAAAAAAAGTGATATAATAATACTTTTTGAATTAAAATAGTTATTAATTGTAATAAAATAATTTCCTTTTGATTACAAATTTAATTAAATGTTTTTGCTATACCAAAAAACATTAAAAGTTCTTATTGCATAGATAAACAAACTTAAAATTGAAGATAGTTATTAATTGTTATAAAATAATTTCCTTTTGATTACAAATTTAATTAAATGTTTTTGCTATACCAAAAAACATTTTTTTTTTAAACTTTATTACCTGATTTTGAACTCTTACTACTAAAAGATATATATATGATAGTCTGGCTCTTAGTAAAACATCGTGAAAAGTGTATGCTTAAAAATATCTTGTTATACTTATGGAAGAATAATGTTATTGGAACACACTTGCTTGACAATATAGGCACACTATATACTATTCAAGTATTTATAAATAAACAATACCTTCTTTGCTTTTTGTTTAGGTTCTTTTTTTAATATTAATAGAAGTGTTTTTTTGTAACACAAATACGGATTGAGGAGTGTTAGAAACATTTCTTCTAACATTTTCCTATAATATTTATTTTTTTATTGAGTGAAATTTATTTGAGTCTAATACTTTATTTTAAACCTATTTTGACATTATTCCTAACACTTCTCATAAGCATTTGTGTTGTTAACCAATTAAAGTACCACCTAAAACATCCACAATGACAACATCTATTTTTAAATTTTTAAATACATCTAACGTGTATACACGTCACTTATTTATAATTTTTTTAATAGTTATACCTAATAAACACTCAACACTTCAGGTAAATATCTTAAGCGAGATCCATTAGTTATCTAGTAACTCTATATTATTATATTTCAGTATTATAATATTTTTAAAAATGGATTCCATTTAAGATTAGAAGTCTCCATTAAAACATTGTTGCCGTTAAATTCACAAAATAACTTAGATTTGCTTAGAGATGATCTTAGACTAATATATAAAAGGACACTAATTACCATTTTACAAGCATCCATTAGATTTGAATTTTTTTCCACTTCAAATTGAGTATATTGTCTGCTTAAGAGTATATTGTTTGTACTCATTTTTTTGAAATATTTGTTAGGTAGACATGGAGGAGTATGACACGTTGGATGTCCCTACAATGGCATTTTGAAATCTAGACCGTTCATGCCATTCTTTCTTCCTCTATATATAGTGAATACTTCCACACACTCTGTTTCATCATTAAATCTCCTTGTCTTCGGCTTTCATCCAAATCAACAACAATCTTCCTCTGCTTCATCATTTTTCTCACTCTTTTTCTTCCTTTTTGTCTTTGAAACTTTGACATCACCAATGGCTTGCTTAGAGGTCTGCAAAGAGGTAACCATAAATATCCATATATAATATGTAGAACTTATCCATATTATTTATTACTTGTTTCTAAAATATAATGTTCCAACATTACTAAATTAAAGTCCAAAATACAGATATATCAATCCTATTGGACCTCACCAAAACAAAACTCTTTGAATTTTGTTGACAAAACCAAATTCTGTTGATCACTAGCAATATCCAGTTTTTGACCATGCTCTTATAAGTATTCAAAATATTATATAGTTAAACTATAAGGATATCTTATAAGTTATAATTAAAATAGTGCCATTTTGACGTGTATGTTGAAAACTTTGTGCAGGGGAAGTTCAAAGAAGAAACAGAAGAGTTAACTCTTGATGGGAGTGTTGATTGGCATGGTCGCCCAGCAATCAGAGCTAAATCTGGGAGATGGTTTGCTGGAACTATCATACTCTGTAAGTTCCAAATATCTACACATAAATTGCATGACAATTTTATTTTTGTTTCACTCTTTTATTTTATTACATGAAACATCTTATCACATATCCAAATATAAATTTGGAT
>Ga0315913_1003482_pt1 | contig 18935 bp, 10 predicted proteins | sample MpolsnodulesMG_FD_207736 | JGI IMG/M metagenome (GOLD analysis project Ga0315913, IMG submission 207736) | Medicago polymorpha root nodule microbial communities from Los Angeles, California, United States - small nodules | ecosystem: Host-associated > Plants > Roots > Nodule | place: USA... | reverse complement strand
GTGCTTTTTTCAGTTATTCTTTATACAAGTTAGATGTAAGATTTTGCTCAAAAATTCGACTTAGATATATCACTATTATAGGAGACATGAAAAGATCTATTACAAATTTGTCGTAAATTGTTGAAGAAGAAAGTTACTCGGGAGAGTCTATATATAGCTCTCTTTCGCAAGTTTACCACATTGGAATTTGGAAGCAAAGCTTGAAAGTTAATCCCAAGTTGTATTTGAAAGAAAATAGGGTTTAATGCTTCTCACAAAGCACTAAGATACAAATAGGGTTTATTACAAATTTTAGTTTATTCTCTTTAGGAACTTAACCTTAATTTCATCATGACTCAAAGCTATTACTTGCTTCTACGTCTTTGGTTAACCCCTCATACCCACGGACTATTTTCCTTAGAACATGACTCTTCAGTTAAGCAAATCTCTATATCTTTGCCAAACATGAGTAGTACTTGTCTATCATATCATGTTGTTTCCAATTCTTGTAATGGCTTAGTATCTTTGTATACAGATTTGTCATGCGGAAGGGATGTTTTTCTGTGCAACCCAACAACAAGGGAGGTGAGGCTTCTTCCATCATCAAATTTGGTCACAACAGTAAAAGATGGGATGGTACTAGGTGTTGGAATGGGACAAGATTATAGTACTAACAATTTAATTAAGGTTGTCAGGATGTGGGTTAGTTACAACGATTGTCATTGTAAGAAGTACATTGTTGAAGAATATGATTTGAGAAGTGATTCTTGGAAAACAATTGAATGTGTTAATCCATGGTGTTGTGAGTTTGACACTTCTTGCTTTGCAATGCATTTTAATGGAGTTTATTATTGGTGGGGGGAAATAAAAGGCTTGACTAGTACTACAACAATCCTTGCATTGGATGTAGGAGGTGGGTTTCTTCACAAGGTGCCATTGCCAAAAGGTGTTGATATTAGTACTTCAAGTGGTAGATATTTGGGTGTTTTGCATGGATGCATAACATTGGTTTGTCATGATTTATGTGATCAAAATGCAAACTTTGGGATCTGGGTGTTGGGTGGAAGTGGTGCTGTGTATTCTTGTTGGACCAAACTTCGAACTATAGAGCATAGTTCACCTTGTGTGCCACTGGTTTTTTGGAAGGGAAATGAGCTTCTTCTAAAAATGTTTGACAAAGTGATATCTTATAATGTTGATACAGAGGAAACTCATAACATTGATTTTGGGAATGAAGGAAGAGGAATTGCTGATATATGTGAAGCTATATTTTGTGAGAAGAGTCTAGTTTCAGTCAACCCTTTACCAACATCGATCGGGTTAATTTTTAAAACTTGTTAACTCTAGTTTTTGAATGAATTGACGCTCTCAACTTAACCTCTTAACCTTTTGTATTTTTATTGCAACCAACAGATTAACTTTGAGATCAAATAGGCTGTTTCTTAATGTCTAGTTTTATTTGCTCGAGATTAAATAGTCTCTATCTTAATGTTTAATTTTCTTTGCAAGTTTTAGAATTTGACTCATGATGATTTAATTATTGGCAATGAAGTGTTTCTTTTATAATATGTGATACACCGTGATATTTTATATACTAGTAGCATAATATTGGTGACATTGAATGACTCTTTAAAATATAGAGAGAGATCGATTTTTATGAATGACTCTTAAATTTGTTGAATGAGATTGATTCTTAGAATTGTCCATTTAAAGATTGTTCATTCTTATTGAGTGAAGAGAAAAATGTTTATTTTTTATAAGTATTTTACATGATTATAAGTTTTAATATAAAAAATTTGTTAATGTATCTAAAACGTATCGTGTCTTAAATTTTAACAAATTTGTGTATCCGCATACCCGTGTCTACCCACACACATATCACGTAACTAAGCTTCCTAGATTAAAAGTAAGTAAAAAATAAAATAAAAATTGCCCACTCAGGAATTCGTCCTAAGGTGGGTCCCAATGGCCTAAGCCTTTAGGATAGCCCTGTTGTATTATAATGGTGGAGATTTAAAATGAAGAAAACTTGAGAGAATTATCAATAGAAAGAATCCAAATGCCCTATCAGTATTGTGTATGACCGCTAAATAACCCCAAGAAAACTACAACATTTATTGCATAGTTATGTGAAAACTTTTAAGTACCACGAGACTGGGACTAATAGATAGGCAACAAAAATATTCTTTCATTCATCTGTAATGTAACAACCTGTGATATTAACAGTCAAGAAAACTAAAACATTCATAGCATAGTATGTGAAAAAGAAGAAATGCTAACAACCTAATCTAGGATGAATTCAGGTCTTAACATCAGTTACAGTAAAGATGTAATTGCTGAGAATGGGAGGTGATGAAAACCAAAAATGAAGACAGGAAAAGGAAGATCAGTAATCCAAAATTTTCTTCAGCCCAGCTGTATATTATATTCCTAAGTTACCTTGACATTGCTAGTGTATTCACATTTTACTTACCTGTACTTTCTATCATCAGAACTGCATCCAAATCCAAATATTCTAAATATATTGAGTGAAAAAATCATCTAAGTTGTTGATCCTCCCAACTGGCATTCAATCAGTTAGTAAATCAAGGTTAATACCCCTTTCTTTTGCTTCTTCAATAATACTGTTTGCATCTCCATTGGACAAAAGCAGCTTATAGTAACATTTCCACAACATTATAGAAAATGGATACACTAACACAGCCTTTTTATAAAACCTCTGGGATATTGCCTCAATGCCCATAGCACTTTGTAGAAACACTGCAGCTTCCACCCAGACATATTCTGGTGGTATCGGGATAGCACCTATAATTGCATTAACGAGGGTTGAACAAGACCAAAACCACAGACTGGTTGAGTTTAGATCAGAAGAAGTGTAATCCTTGCTCAAAAGTTTGCAAACAGCAACAGCTAATTGAAAGTTGTGAGGAACTACCTCCATAATGTGTTCAACAAAATCCACCAGAAGTTTTGGGTCACTCACAGTATGAGGTAAAAGAGATGAACCAAACCATGATTGAAGCATCAAATTTAGTAGAGAACAATCAAATGAAACTGGCCTTAATATGTTGTCAATGAGATTCTGTACTCTTGGCTTCTTGATACTGTCAAGAAATTTTCTTGTTAGCACTCTAGGGGCTAGCAACGCCTGGGAGGAACCATCCATATATACTTCCAACATCCTCTTGACAACACTCTCAGGATCACCCTCGTTTAAGCTAGATGCATCACAAACCATAAACATTACATATTTTCTTATATAATGATCTAAACCCACAAAACTGACAGTACTCCTAGCCTTATTAACAGCTATGCTTGCTTCTGTTTTATCCTTCTGGAAAAAATGATAAATGGACAGATTAAGATATCCAAACATCATATCCATTTGTTTGTGACCAGAATTTGATGTGTCAGAAACAAATTTTGACCCTAATCCCACTAAGCCACAAGAATTACCATCATCAGCGGCATCCGTCCCGCCATACGGGGGATCCTGCACTTGCCATGCAGAATGGAACCATCGGACTGTAATTTCTTTTGCAAGGTCAATCCTTTGATTATGGATAGCATATGCAATGTACTGATTCCAAATGCATTGGATTCCAGGAACTATTTTTGGCCATCTATTAATTGTGTCCTCAAATACCATGAAATTACCAGCACCAAGATCTTGTTTCTGTATTTGAGCCGAGACCAGGACCAATTCTATGCAGAAAGGGTACAACTTAACATATCTATCAAACAAACTCCTTGCGCATTCTAATCTATCAAGAGCAACCATGCATCTGAGATGATTGAGAGCAAAATGCTGAGCACACTTGAGATCATCTTCACTTTCCATTGTGAAGGCACGAGAGTTTATATATTCAGCTGCTGTTTCCACAAGTTCAACAGCCCTCTCCTTTTCATCCTCTGATAAACTTACAATGGGCCATTCAATGTCAAGGAGATCTTTCGTACATTCAAAATTCTGAACAATAGCACCAGGCAGCTTCCTGTAAATAACTAAGTAAACACAACAAACCCATAACACACATTTGTCAGAAACTGTTAAGCAATTGAGTAAATCTGAGAGTGACAGAAGATTAGGCTCGTCAGATTTAGTTGTAGCTGGAAAAACTCCATAACTTCGCTGAATGGCACTCTCAACATTCCTCGACATGCATAAACAATCCATCATCTGCAGAAACAGATCTAAAATGCATGCACTTTCGCACGTTCTGTCTTCAGGAGCAGCAGATGCATGCCGACAGAGAGCTGAGATGGCAGAATCATAGGCAGCTATCCGATCATCAAGCTTTCTCCGACTATTGATGTACATGAGCCACAGTACATAAGATCCTTCATAGAGCTTAACCTGGAAAATATCAGTTGAAAATTCCCAAGGTAAAGCACACAATCAGTCCTTATAAGGAGGGCTCAACATACTAACAAGAAGTTAAAAAGGAATTTAAGTAGAGTCTCAGATAAATTATAAAAGGCTCTTTCTTCTCAAACAAATTAAGAAAATTATGAAAGCACTGGTTTCTTTCCTATCTATACCACATTCCTGCCAATACTAGGTCTTAAAATATTTTTTATCTCCCTCATTCACCCATCACTGCCTAAATATCACGACAACAACCAGCCTTAAAACAATGTATTAAACCATCTAACAATACAAGCGGGTCAATAGCCATGGGTAGAACAGCTCAATCTTTAGCATCTTAAAATGACAGATTTCATAGTGAATCAGTGAACTCTGCATATAAAAGCAAGTCAGAAAGACATGCTTACTTGTCACAAAAACCTAACCAATAGACCTAGCAGGTAATTTATGATGGTGCTATATATACTGCTGGTATAAGAATCAAGCTACTCCTACTCTTCAGGGGTTTAACATTAATGCAACTCCTACTCTTCCTATATTATCAAAAATTCCCCCTTCTCCTAGTAAAAGAAAAGAAGAAAAAACATACCGCACACAAGAACATGTCCTCTTTTTCATTTGGCCCAAAACTTCCATAGTAAATGAGTGAGTAAACTATCCAGATTACCACCGATGTTGGATTAGTCTCCAGAGCTTTGGACAGTACAGATAGAGCCTAAAAATTCAATTTTTTGAAAAGAAGAAATACATAAGCAGACTCAAACACTAACCACAAGGACTGAAAATGCATTGACAACTGTTACCTTTCGCACCCCCTGCAACTTATAGATTTCCTGGTTGAGAATAAGAAGGGCCACCTCAACAGCTTGCTCACTATCAGTCATAGCCTGTTTAATTTGATTCTAAGCATGCAATAAATAAAGGGAAAGTTAGCACGAATAAACGAACACAAGACATCCAGTATTTCAAACAATATTATACAGGTTAATCATAAAATCAAGGTTAGATTAATCAAGAGCTGTTCACCAGGAAAACTATATGAGAGTTTAGAACCCAGTAATGGTCAGTAATGTGTTAAACGACAGCTGCCCTTGCTAAAGACAGCTGTCCTTTGTGGTGCATGACAAGATTTGTTAGTGTAGGATACGAGTCAGCTATATATATACACACACACTCACACAGCAACAACAACCAAGCCTTACCGCACTACGTGGAGTCGGCTACATGAACCAACGATACCATAGTGTTCTATCAAAAACCATAGATCCTTCTTGATAGTTTCTCTTCTAGTTTTTATAGGTCTTCCCTTACCTGTAGTGATTTGACTCCCCTCCATCTGACCTACTCTCCTTACTACAGAATCCACAGGTCTTCTCTCTACATGCCCAAACCACCTAAGTCTAGTTTTTACCGTCTTTTCTACTATAGGTGTTACCCCAACTCTCTCTCTCTCTCTCTCTAATGTCGTCATTTCTAATTCTATCTCATCTAGCCTTACTACAAAAACATCTACATTAGTCAAATAAGTTAATAAGCTGATCAAGTAAGCTACAGCTTATAGGCCTTGCCATGCAAAGGCCAAGGCATGAACATCAATACGAGAGGAATTTTAGTATTGTTCCGTCACACAACCTAATCCACTAGACAGGAACTTCAAAGAATACCAGGATATAAGAAGTTATTGAAAATTGTAATACTTATAGATTGCCAAACATAAGAGATTGATCTTGTTTAACAGATTCTAGATTCTAGGTCCCTCGATAGGCATAATAAAATTCAATTGGTAGTAAGCAAGTACTCTTCTAGGAGTTTCCCAATCCATCTAGTATGCTTACTATTTCTATCATAACTATGTGAAATAAAATAACCAAATATAATAAAATCCAAAAACATTCCTACAAAATAAAATCGTAAAAAAAAAATAAATAGTTATAACTGACTCATTGTGCTCACTTCTGCATCGTGGTGTTAGACTTAACAGAATTGAAGGAAAAAATATTTAAATAAACCAGAAAAGTAATGTTAGTTAGAAGCAACAAACCCCAACTCCATTTCTCCACTGAAAAGATAACTGCTTGCTCCATGTCCCACGGACCTCAATGCGTTCATCACCACCATGTGATAAGGGACCATCTTCTGGTGACCCATTTTGTAGCAAATTCGAAGTAGCCAAAGTGATACTGAAATGCTGCTGCCAGTGTTGAGCAATCCTATGTGCAGCAATGGGTTTATATGCAAATTGATCCACTTTTAGAACATCTAAACTAACTAGGTATGTTGGCAGAACAGTAGCTTTGTGATACTTGGTAACTTTCGTCAGACCATTACAGTTTTGTTCATGCAACGGCGATCTATCTTGAGAATCTGCTCAAACAGTACAAGTCTTTTTAGAGAAGATAATTTTAATAACAATAATATATAGTGGATATTATCATAAAGAAATCATACTTCCGAAATTGTAATTGCTATCCATATATTAGTATATTAATACCACCACATGTCTAATAGTCAATAATAGTGCTACAGGCAAGCACATGTTGTGGGTCAATTAAAATTTCATATTCTGTCACATAACTTAGTTTCCCCAATATTGGACTTCACATCAGGTGTAGAATAAAGAAGCTATCTTTCTTCTAATTCTGAGTCCAAGCAAAATAATAAGACATTGAAAAGTCATCAACTCACTGGTTAGGTCCAGTCAGTTCTAGAAAGATATTTTGTATATAAGAAGTGGTTCTCCATAATTTCAACAGAATTCAGTAAAGTCAATTCAAAATGCATCTGCTGCATTCTTCCTTTGTTTTGGACAATAATGTCGATCATATCAAATATCCATCTATGGAGGTAGGTTCCTTTCGCAGAATCTCAATTACCAAGATATCGACGACCGACATTTATTCAACGTCAAAATTTAACTACATTCCTGACCTCTCTGGGACTTGCAGTTACAACATACAAATATCAGTGTCATTAAAGATCAGTAACAAGCATGGTTGTCAAGGTTGTGCAACCTTCAGCGTCATCCAACGTTCACTGAGGTAGTGTGGTCGGCGTGATGAGCAAATGTGTGAAATCATAGCAGCGACACTCTTCTCCCGGTTTGACCCGGATGGCAGTGAACAATTTTTTACCCCATTTTCCAGCCACTACCCACACTTGCTGAGAAGAAACGAAGATGAAAGAAGGTATAAGAAATAATGGAGGATGAGGCCGAAAAGAGGGGCACAGCAGCTCGGTAGGATGGCGGTGGGAGAAGAAGCTGCATGCTTTTTGGAGATGATGAAGTTTGAGTTTTAGGGTTTAGAGAAACAACATCTCAGTCTTAGGGTATGAATTTCACATAATGGACCTGTTATAAACCAAAATGGGCCAACTATATTTCCAAATGCGTAATAAAGTTTCTGTTGGTAACAGTGTAAAAACACAATAATGGGCCAAGCAATTGTACATAGGAGCGTTGCCCAATCAAAAAAAATTGTAAAGAATCATTCAAATTTAACTGAAATAAAAATACTTCAAAAGATACTCTCACATTTCTAATAGAAAATGAAACTGAAAACTAAATTTATTTATTTACATATGTAATAAATTAATCAATAATAAATATGTTTTAGTATACTTAAGACATATTTATAGTATTAATTATATAATTTTGTCTCTTTGGTGGGATCTTACTATCTGTGTTACGATTCCATGATTTATGATTTTCCTATACTCAAACTCGGTGGGATCTTGAGTTTGACAACACGCATTCAATGCAAATTTGATTCAACCTGATTTCCAGTGAAAATATTACTTTCCTTTCTAGCACAGCTCCAGATTTGTACAGGACTATACATATACCCATGATCCCACCCACATACTCAATCAGAAATACCCAATACAGAACCTAAAATACTTTTTCAAAACATTAAATCCAGTCTAAAGTAGGACTACAGTCTATTTTCAGTATCATCCCAATCATCCTTCTTAGCCTAATTACCTCCTAAATATTCAGACAATCTTTAGTTCAGCTTCAGAAAACACGCCAAAAATACAAATAACAATCATCACATGGACATGGATATTTTCAGAAAGTTCGATCATACAACAAGAATGGAAGGCAAAAATATATAGGTTTCCAACTGTAATTTTTTATACCTCCATTATTAGTATCAGTGTGCTGATACTGAGTAATGTTTCCATCACCATAGTCCTTGGCATGCTGCCAAGGACACTCATCATTGTTGCATTTTCCTCGCAGCTCATACATGCAAAGCGGCCAAAACGGATCAACTTCAGGACTGCAGACATAAGAGCCTTCTTCCGAGAGTGAATTCCCAATGGTGACAGCCATTGAGATTGCCAACATGTTCCTCTTTGCTTCATCAGAACTGAGGCAAGTAGCATTTTGACTTTGACCATCATTATCATGAGCAGATTTATTTTGATTTGGTAATTGACTTGAACTAAATGATGACATTTCTCTCAGCTCACTAAATGCACTCCTAAAAATCAAAGGTGGAATGTTCACTGGATTAGTTGAGTGATAAACTTGAAAAGGCATATCTCCTTTATTGCTTAAACCAGCACTGCAGTTGGTATTCACAGTTTTTGCACCAATGTTTTGCTGACTTTGAATCTCATTGGAGTCCATATGAATGTTCCTTTCTTTCCTTTCATTTCCTAGATTTAAAGAACAAAATAATCAGGAACGTAGTGATAAATTTGCAAGTTCATCACAACTTAACTAACTACAGCAAACTTCAACTTGTGATTTCTCACAATAAAGACCAAGAATGTGAAACCTGAATATTGGTCAGTATCTAATCGTGCTGATATACCGGAATTGACATAACAGTACTTCGAGTTATTTTTACCAAAATATATGCAATATTTTGGGAGTATTTGGCTCTTGGTATCACAATTTTAAAGCCTTATTTTTAAAGCATTTAGAAAGTATATGAAGTTTGATTCTTACACACATATCAACTCCTCTTTTGCCATCAACAGTTCATAGTTAAAAGAAGAAACAATGACTGTCTGCAGCACCAAAATTATTCCAGTTACAAAAACTTAAGTAATAAAACTGAGTGAGCAAGAGAATATATTTTAGTTAAGAACATAGAAATGTAAACCAAATGTATGGGGAAGACTGATAAGAGTAACAAAATTATACAGTTTGTCCAAGCTGTACATTATTATGTTTTTCCAGGATTAAGGATCGGCATTACAGACTTAAAATAAGACCGATATAAAAATAACACATCAAAACATGTTCATTCCACACAAAAAAAAAAAATTACCTTTAAGATCACTGTTTTCTGCATTAATCAATTGGACTGTGCCATGATGCACTCGGTTTTTCTCACTTCCAACCTCATTTTCAGAACCTGGTTCAGCAGTTTCAATGTTGTTGCATGGAATATTACTCTTCTTAGCTCTGTTCCCTAGCCGTGCAAATAATTCAGACCTTAATGTTGCTTCAAGAAGCAAAGAATCCTGAGGACTGCCAGTGGAATAATCTGCATTTGATGCAGTGTCTAAGTCTGTTTGTTTTGCCGTGGAGTCTTGTTTTCTACAATATTCGGCATCAAGATTATTAGAAGTGTGTCCACCTAGAGAAATCTCTTCATTTTCATTATCTGATGTGTCGACTTCATCCATAGGAGAATACACTCCATCCGCAGCATGATTACCCCTTTGAGACAATGGCTCAGATGTACTAGCATCTGGTTCAATGCAAGGCTCAGATCCTAAATTTGCTCCATTTTTGTGGTGACAGGAAGTATCAGAATGCCTATTATTGATGCCTTGATCATTAGAATCAAAACTAGGATTATTAATATTATATTCAGCCTGCCTCAGACAGCTTGATGTGGGTATTTCATATCCAAGTTTAGGTAAGTAATCTAGACCTATACCAAGTTGTTGGTGCTGTCTTAAAGACAAAGAGAAGCCGGATCGTAGCTTAGCTGAATACAACTCCCTTTGGTGATAAAGATTGTTGCATCGAGCATTAGCCTCAAGCAAAGACCTCTGAGCTTTAACATAAGCTCTGTATGCATTTCTTTCTTCAATTTCACAATTATGCCTGTGCTCTTGAGCTTCCTCCAGTTTATCTATCAATTCTTCCATATCAGTAAACGACTGTAAATCAATGTTGCTATGGTCGGAGACATTTGCATTACCATTATCAGTCATAAGAACAGCATTGCTTAATGCTTCCTGAGACAGATGAGAGGAGAAAATGAGGAAATTCAACACAATTCACAACACTTACACAACAAAACCATAAAATAAAAAATGACTATCAAAGGTATATTAAGGACCCCTTTCGATTTGCTTACTGTCAGCAGTTAATTCAGGAAGCAACTTGGTAACCCTATAGTGTTATTCTATTCTGGAAATATAAAGACAACAGAGATTACATGATATCAAGAATTTCAGATTTATACTAGAATGATTGATATCGTAATGACAAAGGTTTATCTTGGCTAATCTATGACCTATTATTAACTACACTTTTTAGAGAACATCAACCAAGAGTGGCGCTAGAATTGCATTTTAAGAAAATTGGTGCATCACTTATGAATCAAACCATAAGTCATAGTAAATTATATTTGATCAGTCATTCATAATTTCTGAAGAATTTAAAATGATAACAAGCAGGAAGATTAACTACGGTTGATTAGCAAGCAACAAAATATCAGACCGAGTTTTCAGTGAAGTCTCCCAGTACATGCAATTTTCATGTATGTAAAGTTATGACTTACAACCAGTTATTAAACCAAAAAAAAAAAACCAAATACAAATAAATGTATGAATAATAACAAGTTATAACTCACTAAATTAGTCGGCACGCTGCTAGCTGGCATTGAACTTTGGATGAAAGCTGCACAAGGGTCAACCGGCCTACTACTTTTGTCAGTCTGATTGCAATCATAATTGACATCACCTACAAAGTATGATGCGACCATGAGATTCAAACCAGATAAACATGTTTTAGTGACAAGTATTTGGGCGTCGGTGGAATCAAGCAGACAATTTTGTCATACTTACAAAAATCATTTAAGCCAAAACAAAGTTCTGTAAGATTAGACAATGATATATTACACAATAAAATGACAAGGCAATATAATTTTATATTTTGACCAAAAAATATGACATCGAATTTGCAGTAGCACTTGGAAGCAGCCTTACATGAACGTGTGATCAAGAAACTGATAAATAAGACCACTACGTGAAACACGCTAATAACTTATTGAAATGAATACACAAATACACATGTGCACACGCATGCATATATTTGAAGGACATTCTTAATTTTAGAGATTGGGGAATTTTACTGATTACAAGCAACTTCATTAAAACATATTTTAATTCAATGTTGCCAATTGCAGAAAATAGCAATTTATTCAAATTCCACTACACTCCAGTGCTATACCACTGTTATAACCACTATATGACGACACTTTGTACTGAATAACATCTCGCAGAACAATAACAATTTGAACAATTCCGCAGCACTATAGCGCCATTATTTGACAACAATGTTATAACTTCTGAAATCCAGAATAGTACAACATATTTTCTGAGATAATTAGTTCCCCAAAACGTGTAAATTACAGATGAAATAAAAAAAAATAAAAAAAAGTATTTACCTTCTCTTGATACAGAAGGCATATTTTGTCCTGAGTTGCTGAGATGGTTGCCAGTTTCCCTTTGTGATTTGATAATTATTGACTCCCCTCTACATAATGGAATCTCTTTCGGGTTATGATCAACCTTGTTTCTCTCCTGGGGATAAATGTTTCCACACACAGAATCTTTAGATGGTAATAGAGATTTTACAACAGGAACTTGCTGACCAACAACAGCCTGAGGGGTATCATGAGATGTGTTGATTTTCATGCGCTTCCTATCTGGTCCTTTCGGCTCCAATTGTGCAGCTCCAGAGGAAACTGGAATATGTTTCCTAGTTGTATCATTCTTCGGATCCCTACCCAAAACTAAAGCAGACTCCTTCATTTGCTGGGCTGCCTTCAACTTAAGTTCACTTTCCCGAAGTGCAATCTGATGCCGCAAATCCTGAAGTTTATTGTCGTTTGATACTGCTCCTTGGTCACGTCCACGCTCTTGGCTAGCTAAAGTTTTGTTCGTTGACTTGAAATTTCTAGCTCGCGGACCTTGTCCCAATGACCAGGATCCAGCACCCTTAGAAATAGAACTAGGATTCTTGGTCACTGATGAGATAAATGTGCGCTTCGAAGGAAATTTTATGGGCGTTTCGTTGTGCAAACTTCTAGCATTTTGTTGCAACTGTAACTTGTTTGAATTTTCCAAGGAAGAGCTAGGACGCTTGTTATGTCTTTCCAACCTGGAATCGGTACCTTTATTTTCAATATCACTACCACTGTCATCATCAGAAAAGCTTATCACAAGATTTTTATCATCACTTGCATGACCAGTCCATGGAGAAGATTTAGGGGGTAATTGGTTCTTTTTTATGATGATCTTCCGTGAAATTGGTTGTATAGCTGTTCGCGTCTGTATATTATTGGAGCCTCCTGTAGAACATTGTCATCGGAATTTACCCTCCATAAGTTCCACATGCAATTAAACTTAACATGATTTTACATATGACTGATATGAGTGCACGACACGTTTAGTCTAAAAAGAGAACTACCATGCATGTAAGAAAATCCAAAACCGTATTAAAAGAAAAATACAGTGAAAAGGCTGTATCCGAAGAGCCAATATATATTCACACAAATGACATGATGAGTGATGATCAATTGCATATATTAGAACAAAACCAAGTTCATTCGACAGTTAACAAGACATACCACCCTGAACGCCTTGGATACTTTGTTTCACCAAAGCAACAGATCCGGACCCTGTAGCAAGGGTGGCTTGCACAGTAGAGCCATTAGGGTTTTCCTGGAGGAAAAAAATTAGTCAGCAGCAAATCCATACCAGTTGAATTAAATGTGCAAGAACAACACATTGATTCAATCACATGCTTTGAAATTTTGACACACTCTAGTTTTTCATTTCTACAGATAAAATTAAGCTAGACTAGCATAACACCCTACGCAGTGTTGGCAACGTAAAATAAACAACCAATTGCTGTGTTCTACAGCAGATACATTTGCAAGGTAGTTCAGATTAATTGCAAAATTACTCATTATCAAATCCATATCTATTGAAGTAAATTTGCAAGTACAGTGCATTGATTCAACAGCAAGCTTTCAAATTTTGACACACTCGCATTTTTCATTTCTACTGTTTACACTCGACAAGTATAAAACCATACACCGCAGTGTTGGCAATATAAGCGAACAAAACTTTTGTTACAATATAAGCTCTACACCAAATAAATTCGCAAACTAGTTCAGATTAACCGCTAAATTACTCATTAACAGATTCATATCAATTGAACTAATTTTATAAGAACGGCACAATGATTCAACCACAAGTTTTTGAATTTCAATACTCATTTTTTTCATTTCAACAAATAGACACGAGAAGCATAAAGCCCGACATCGCAGTACTGACAACAATAATAATAATAATAACTACACAAAACCGATTGTTGGAATATCAGTTCTACAGCATACAAATTTGCAAACCAGTACAGATAAACAACTAAATTCACTCATTAACAAATCTATATAACCAAACAATCCATAAACAACTAAATTTACTCATGAACGATTCATATACAAGAACGAAGCATTGATTTCAAATTTTAACACTCTCATTTTTTATTTCTAATGTTTAAGCTATACAAGTATAAAACCCTACACCTCAGTGTTGGCAATATAAGCTAAACAAAACCGTTGTTGTAACATCAGTTCTGTTCAGATTAACTGCTAAATTACTCATTAATTCAACCACAAACTTCGGTATGCTCTCATTTTTTTCATTTTGACAATTTAAGCCATCAGAGAAGCATAAAACCCTCCACCGCAGTATTTGCGATTTCTAAATCACCAACACTTCTGATTGAAGATGTGTCAAGTGTCCAACATGTGTCCGTGTGTCGGTGTCTGACACGTGTAATTAATTACATTCAATTATATCATTTACCGAGAGTACTATGTGTCAACATGTCAGTGTCATGTCTTTGTGTCTGTGTCAGTGGCTTCATTGTTTGCAACAATAATACAAAACTAAACAAAACCGCCAGAGGGTTGGCCATAATAAATATCTAAATAAAAACCGATTCTTGTAATATCAGTTTTACAGAAAAGAAATTTTCAAACCAGTTCAGATTAAACGCTAAACTACCAATTAACAAATACATATTAAATTAGCTAAATTTACGAGAACAGCACATTGATTACACAACATGCTTTCAAAAAATTTATATGCTCTTATTTTTTCGTTTAGCTAACACTAAATTAGTTCAGCTAAACAACTAAATTAATCATTAACAAATCAACATGCAATAACAACGCATTGATTCCACCACATAATTTCAAACTTCAATACACTCTCATTCTTCATTTCTACTGTTTAAACCACAAGAGAAGCATAAAACCCTAGTTTTCGCAAATTGAAGCTGAATAAACAATCAATTCATGTCAACTCAGATCCAACAACAACAACAAAAACAACACGAATATAACATACCAATTCCGAATGAAGAAATTCAACAAAAAAAAACGAAAAAAAAATCCCATATGCGAGAAATGGAAGAAGAAGAAGAATACTTCGGCATCGTCAACATCAGGAGAAGAAGAGAGTTCGCCTTCTTCTCTGGCTTTGGTAACAAGGTTGATGTTGTGGTGGTTATCGGAAACCACCGCCGCCATGGTTGTGGTGGTTTTGAGGTCAATGGAGTTTTCCTCCATCGTTTCTCTCTCTATAACCGTTTATATGTTTTTGTTTCACGTTAATGTGTAAGAGAGAAATGAAGCGACTTGTGTTCAGATATATGCTTTTCTTCGTTCTTCCACAGCCTTCAAATACTAGTCATCATCACTATCTTCCACCTCATTTTTCTTATTTAGTTCATTTATCATTTTCTTTATTAAGTTTTTATTTTACTTGGCTATTATTTTTCTAAATTAATTGATAAATTATTACTCTTTGTGAGAAGGAGGATTGGTTTAAGGGCTATGGAGAAAAGGCTCCACATGTGAGGGTAAGGAAATGAGTCATTAGTATTATTGATCTTCGCTACGACTATTATTTGGGTGTGATTTACACATTTAGATTTTCATTATTATATCATGGTAAATGGTCAATGACTAATTTATTGATCTTAGTTACGATTTACTATCTTATGCGATTTACGTATTTAATCTAAATGATCATTATCATGGTCGGGTAAATGGTCAATAACTAATTTATTATTAATATTTAGTTGTTTGGGATTGAAGTCCAGATTCTTGGTTGGGTATTGATTTGATAGAGAATGTGGTAGTTTGGGTGATATTCATGGGTTATCTATTGAATACTATGATGTAAAGTTGTTGTATTTTATCGGAGAATAATTGTTAAATTGGACAAAAATACATTGATGCAAGAAAGAGGAAAATGTCATGTGTGTTGAGATTGATTTCATAAACTCATTTTCAGCATTCTTTACCGTTACAGATCGATAGTATAGTGTGGAGTATGAAGGTTTTCATTTTCTATGACTTGCATGTGGTAAATTTGGTCACTATAAGGAGAGGTGTTTTGTGAAGATTTCTAATCAAGAATGGAATGGTGGTACTAATGAAGAATCTGAAGCATGAAACAAAAACAAAGGAGTAAGTGACGGGCCTTGAGCACTGGGGCGGACATGGACCGACAATATCATTGAGGCAAAAAAAATATCAAAAAAAATAATAATACTAAATTTAATAGATTTCAGTAACCAAAACCTAAAAGCTAAAATCAATTTCAATTTCAGTACTGCTATCACTGCTACTCTCACCATCTTGACCCAATTTCAATTTTCTGGCTCAATTACTCTCACTACTACTATCAATTTCAGTATAGTAATTTCAAAACTGACCTGAAAAAGTAGAGGAGATGAGATGATCTGAGAGAGGAGAGGAGGGTGAGAGCGAGAGCGACAGTAGATGGGCTGAGAGAGGATAGGAGAGCGACGGTTCACGATTGGTTGGTGGGTGGTGCTGGTGCTGCTGCTGCGGCGTTCATGTGTTGTTGTGAGAAATCAGAAGGGAAATGTGAGTGTGAGGTTATGAAAGAAGAAGAAGAAAAGGAAACTCGTACTGATACTTATAGGAATCAGAAAAAAGAAGGTGATGGGCTGGGCTATCGAGTGAGTGAACTGGAAAAAAAATTAAAAACAATTGGGCCTAAGCTGATGTGGCTATTGCCACACCCTGCCCTGCTTAGGTTCGCTCCTGCTTACACACTAGTCAAAAAGCAGCACAAGCCACAAAGAATGAAGGACAAAGAATATTATAATAATGGTAGTGGTGGTAGTCCGGCATCAATGAAACTTGAAAACAGAAAAGCAAAAATGCAAGGGTCTCGTTTTGCTACATTAAGTGAGGAGATTCATGACTTGAATGTTGAGAAAATTACATAGGAAAGATAGATTGCAATAGATGCGCATTTAAGGAAAGAAGGAAACAAGGAGAATGTATTTACATATAAAGTTCACCACAGCAAATAAAGGAAATTTAAATGGGTTAACACGAGATATTAGTGTGGGGATGAATTTTTACCCCATATCCTTGCAATTATACATCTACCCCTACAAATTATAAAAAATACCAATTTTAACCTTATCCAAAAAACATTCATTCACCCTCCCTGCCTTCTTTCTCATCCTCTCGGCTACCCTACACAATACACCTCACTATAATCACTTCGTTTACCTTACTCTTGCCCCCAACATCTACAATCCAAACCCATCAAAAACATATGAAGGAGAAAAATGGATCTCAATGTTTTACGTATCAAAGTTCTCTTATGGGTCAAATATTCCTTTAAAATTTCTCATCAATTTCATAGATAACGAATCTATTTTTTAATTTTATTTTTTGCATTTTTAAGTTTCGCCTCCATAAGTTTAATATGCAATTTAACATTTCCTTCTTTTGTTGCAATTCAAAAAGGGGCGTTTTATTCTGCAACCTAATTTTGGTATGTGAGTGATATTTTTTATTTTTTTTATGTGGGTTTGGATGTTTGTGGATCGAGAGGATGATATCGCAGTTTTAGTTTTATAGTTCTAAATCACTCAGATAGATGGAAAAAAAATCCACTTCTTTCTAAACTTAACTTCAAACCCATAACCTTCAATCAACTATTGATTTCGATTAATTAGGGTATCTCTTCCAAGATTTTTTTTGCAGAAAACTACCATAAATCTTACGAATAATCCTTCCTATATTTGAGGAATTCCAAGCCATTACCATCAAGAATTAAAGTACTTCATTCACTTGGATGATATGTTGAACCAAAATGGGTTTCGTACAATGCCTCTAAAGTAATTATAATTTGAGGAAAAATTTATAATTATAAGTGGATGGGTAAACCTCTAAAGTAATTACAATTTGAATTTTTCACATATTAAAGCACAAAATATCGCACGCTTATTAGCACAAAAAAACACATCAGTGGCAAAGTGTGTAATAATTGTGTCTCTTCTCTTGCTCTTTCTATATGACTAAAGAATCATCATCAATCTCCATTATTATAAACAAGTTTTTTCACAATCTACATTGACAGTAGCACCAGACAAACTATTACTAAATCATTTAAAACAAAAAGAACTACAACCAAGGTCAGGATATCTCATCACCTTAAGACTATTCTGCGCCAAGAAAACTAAGTAGTTTATTTTATATATTAGCTAATTCAAGCAAATAAATTGGAGATTACTGCATAATTGTGACAAAAAGAGCATACAAATTTTACTGCTAATTCTTATCCAATTGAGATCAGGCTCAGTAGCCATAATTGATTACTAGTATTTATCAGTTGAAGATCAATAATGAGTCAATATTTGTTCACAAGTTTGGTTTTGGAAGGCCACCTAAACGTGTAGGCCAATTTTTTAAAGAAATAATTTAGAAACATATACAAATAATTACCATTCAATCATCTTCAAGTGAAATAGAAGTAGACGATGTTGAACAATTAGGGTCATCTTTCATATAACAAAGGTCTACAAAAGATATAAAACATTTCATTATGCTCAAGTATAGTAAGTAATAATCTAAATAATTTATGTATTGTTGGAACACTTGTGAATTTAAGTGGAAGTTGGAAAGAATAAACACATGTCCCTTGAGAAAGAACTAGTGTTGGTATGAATTGAAAGATATCCCACATTGGATAGACATACCCTCTAGTACGAGTTTATATAAGTGAGGGGTGACCTCTAAGGGTGTGCCCTTGGGGTACCCACTTTTTTGCGAACGGGTGAGCGCTTACGAGAATATATATATCACATGTCGCCGTCACCGCCAGCCGGGCTAGACTTCAGTCAAAAAGAAATATATTTTTTTATCACTTTAAAATGTTAAATTAATTTTTTTGTTAATTTAATCATTATCCGAAAGCACTTTCATAACAAATAAATTTGTTACAATCTGATCCGATCCAATAGAGTATCTTGAAGGTTCCA
>Ga0315913_1003480_pt1 | contig 18938 bp, 11 predicted proteins | sample MpolsnodulesMG_FD_207736 | JGI IMG/M metagenome (GOLD analysis project Ga0315913, IMG submission 207736) | Medicago polymorpha root nodule microbial communities from Los Angeles, California, United States - small nodules | ecosystem: Host-associated > Plants > Roots > Nodule | place: USA... | reverse complement strand
AAGTATGAAACTAATTATGTTTTAAAATCAAATAATAGACCTTTATTTCTATTTTTTACCACAGGAATCCAAGATATTTCATTCATGGTGGAAATATCAATATAACACAGAGAACATGATAAAAAAAAATTGAAGACTAGCCATGGATGATATTGCTCTAGCGAAATAATGTGCCACACTGTTCACCTACATGTTAGAGTAAGCTTTAATAGTCAATCTATATATTGAATGAATGCAGTTTTGTATCTTGACCTATATATATAGCGTAAATGAGGATGTTGTGTTGGATGTGTGGTAAGACTAAATGTGATAAGATTAGAAATGATCATATGAGAGAGAGAGAGAGAGAGTTTGAATATCACCTATAGTATAAAAGATTGGGGAAAATAGGTTTAGTTGGTTTGAACATGTAAAGAGAAGACCTATAGATTTCATAGTAAGGATAGTAGATCAAATGAAGAATACTCAGATCATTAAAGGCAAAGGAAGACCTAAAAAACTATCAGAGAAACTATTAGAAAATATTTGTAAATTAATGAGTTTGACGAAAATATGGTGTATGATAGTACATTATGACATAATTTGATCCATATAACCGATCGCAGTTAGTGGAAAACGACTTGGATGTTGTTGTTGTTGTGTGTGTACTTATGAATATATAGCCCTTATAAGTCATTTCCTTATTATGATTGTTTTAAAGGAATAAATTTCATGAATAATTAACCAAGTTGTTTCGCCTCCAGTGGCAAGGAGCTCCTCCCAAGGATGTACCTGGGAAATATCGGGTTCGATTCCCAAGGGGAACAACGCTTGGTCAGTGCGCATGCCTCTACGCATGAGCCGAATTAGTCGTCCATCATTGATGAGTCAGAAATCGGCGTGAAAGCCAAAAAAAAAATCATAGATGAATTAGTTTTATTAATGGAATATTAAGTGTGACTTAATCGTGAAACCTCGTTATTTATAAAAACGTTATTCTTAAAGTATTTGTAGTCAAATTTTACAATAAAATGGGATAGTGGTAAGACATCAAAACTATTATGTGGGTAGACTGATGACTACATCTCACGGGTTATGCATAAAGATTTATCAAGTCTTCACATATGTATAAACATTAGGAGTAATTTTTTTTTTAGGGAACATTAGGAGTAATATTTGTTACTAGATTGACCCACCGTGAATTATTTAAAGTGTCGTAAGATATTCTCATAGATCTAGGATTCGAGTTCTTTGTTGACGTTCAAATGTTGTTTGTAAAAGGATGACTATAAAGTCATCTGATAGGTATTCGACGAATCATGTTGAGGGACATGAGTTACCTAGGTAAAATTTTCCCTCCTACAGAACAACTGAAATATCTATGGAGTCAATCTATGCCTTGTGCTCAATATAGACACGAGAATAAAAGAATAATTATACAAATGATCATTATCACATACAAGTTTTGTCAGCTGTTACTTGAGTAGAAATGATGTGTTGTTAGATGTCTCTCATTGTTTAAAATATTAAACTTAAGATTTAATATTATTATCAACATTACGAGAACATACATGGTCACACACATAAATTCTTGACACCGAAACGATTAACTAAATTAAATAAGATTTCATTTCATTTAATTATATTTTTTTTGGTCTAGTAGCCTAGTGGCTAGAGAGCTCACACGGTTAAATGTGGAGAAGTGGGGTGTCCGGGATTCGAACCTCGGCCCCTGCATAAATTATGCAATGTCCCTACCAACTGAGCTAAGCTCACGGGGAATCATTTAATTATATTTATTTGATTAAATAAATGAGAGTGGTATTTATTTAACTAAATACAATTTTTTTTTTTTGGGAAACCAAGGGGCCTAAGCCCGAGAAAAGATAAAACTAAACAGAGATGACTCTAGGGGTCGCTATCCCCATAACACCAGTTAACACCAGAGAACTCAGCCTAGCTGGACACTACTCATACACACGCAACCCCGGCGCATGCTCACAACCCATGTTTGCAAGAGCGTCTGCACACGAATCGCCTCACGATAAGAATGGCAAATTTTCCCACTTCGGAGCAAGCAATCTGCGAATTTCTTCAATGAGACGCCAACCAACAACATTTCCATCCTTAGTTGTCTACAGGGTATACACCACCACACTTGAATCAACGTGCAACTCAACTTTTGCAAAACCTCTCTCTCTAGCAATTTGGAGACCATCCAAAACTCCCCAAAAGCTCTGCTAAATACGCATTACATCTGCCCAAGTTACGGGAAAAGCCACTAATTAAATACAATTTAATTTGATTAATATTTGATATTTAATTGAAGGAGAGGTTAATTAAATGTAAATGTTATTGGGTTTTGTGCGAAGCTTAAATTAGTTTTAAGTTTTAAGTAGCTCTATTTCAAAAAAAAAAAAAATTAAGCAGCTCACTCTCTATAAATAGAAGAGAATCACACTCGTCAAAAAGAGGCTTACCCTAACTATCACAATTACTCTCTTATGACGGCTATCATTGTGTTTCAATTTGTGCTTGTGTGGATTGAGTAGAGGTGTTTCGTTCTTGTGGAGTTTGTGATGCATCCTTGCATCATTCTCCTTGAGGCATCAAAAGGTAAATCCTTAAAGGTGTTTACATATGTGTTTAATTTATGATTAATGATTAGTCTAGGTCCGTTCTTGGGATTGTTTCGCTAAAAGGAATTAATTTTTTTGAAAAACCCCACTTAAATCTCAAAACACTATCTCCTAATTGGTATTACAATAAAGTTTTTTTTAATTATTTAAAGGAAGCTTGCTATCTTACTCCTAAAGTAGGAGTAGGTTTGCTAACCGACTTCTTCATGAACGTAGTTTATTAATAGCCTCGTGGACAAACAACCTCACTACCTCCTAGTCTGCTAAAAATGCAACACTTCTCTTCACCATCAGCCCAATTTTGCTGTACAACTGGCTCTGCTGCAATTCAATAAAGGAGAATAATAAGTCCTGAAAATTATTTGTTTGTTACATAGTTTTAGAAAGAGAGGTTTGATTATGGTTTCTTGTTGTTTCTTGTGTGGCAAGAATTGTGTTGGTAAAAAGAGAGTAGCCTTTACTCTACCAAATCTAGTTGTAAATTTTACATCATGTGGGAAAAGAATAGGGAAGAAAGTACATGACAAAAGGGTATATACTAAGATATTTAGTAACATTGCACTTTCTCATTAAATTTTTATTTAATGTTAATGAAAATTGTGTATACATATGTGGACAATGTTCCTACAAATCGATTGAAAAAAATAATCAAGTTGATCAATGTTTACATCAACTTGAATGAGGACAACTAATCTGCTCCTTCAAGTATTTGGGTGGAATCATCCCCTACATCAATGCTAAATATGCCAATTGGCATTATTAGTCTTCTTCATCCTCCACTTCATGAAAAGGAAGTGGCACTGCCTTCACTGCTCTAAACTTGCCAGCATTATTTAGATGCTCATGCTCCAATCTGAACCAATAAAATATTTATTTATTGAAAAAACAATTGAAAGTGATGTATCATGCAAATGCTACAAGTATCAAACAAAATAAATTATGCATTTATAGTCAATGATATTCTACCTGTAGAAATTCCATAGTCCTCTTCTAATAACTTCAAGTGCTGCTAAAAATAAGCTTGTTACTCTATAGTCAACATTTTCAAAACTTGAATGGAGAACAGTTTGCAACCAAGCAAGCCTCAGAGTTATGTTTAATACCTGCATAAGCAAAAAAAATATTTCATATTTATAATCTGAAAAGAAAGCATGATTCATGTCTTCTTAATATTTGTACAAAAAAAAAATTCTCTGCTCATATGTTTACTTCTTTAATCTAGATTAGGAATCTCAATTTAAGTTGTATAATTATCTTATCAAAATTATATGCCACACTTTGTGACATTTTCTCTTTAACATCTTATATTTAAGTTGATTCGATATGATAATTAGACATGGACTAATCCTTATCTACGAGACTTTGACATAGACATGGACACCAGACACGACACAAATATGTTGAAAAAATATAAGTAATTGATGCAACTACATGTGTTAGTATAGTCTCGATGTACGATACAACGCGTATCAAACACTAGACACACCTTCAATCAGAAGTGTCGGTGCTACGTTAATGACTAACATAATCTTTAGAGAGAGCAAAAGGGTATGATTTATGTACCATTGACAAGTAGTAAATAGCTTTTCTTCTTAGCATCAATTCATTTCTTAACCAAGGATTCTTGGAGTTCCTTTGTAGCAAACCCCAATCCCTTACAAAGTCCCAATACAATTGGTACAAAGTTGCTACACTTGACATGATCACAACAACACATAACCATCCAACACTTCTATCTTTTTCATATGCAACTTTAGCACCTGCAGCTAACATAGCTGAAACATATTTTCCTAGATTGATAAGGTGATTTGTGTCCCCTTCATCAAACCATCTCCTTGCACACTAGAAATCAAATTAAGAGACATTAGTTTTTCATATTTCATAGTTGAAAAAAATCTTGAGAATATGCTTAAAGAAAGGTTTAACTATAAAATGTTTACAAATTTTTACCTGCATTGCTCTCCAATAATATGGCAGAAAGGACACTGCATAGAAAAGATCTCTATATTGTTTTACTCTCATGCAGTATCCATAGTCTTGAGTCTTATAGCTCCCAGTTATATAGTAACATGCCATAAACTCTAGGCTCCTTAGCATTGGAACCTATAAACAAATCATGTAACTATTAATATAAGAAATTCATTTTGATGTACTATCAGTGTAAAACTATTTACACTATCAACCAATCATAAACCATCATGTATATGATTTTTGAAGTAGATATGATTAAAGTCAAATACTTCTAATGATCGAACGACTATGATTGATTAGTAATTTTCCATGAAATAAAAAACACACTACCTGACTGCAAAGTTGATCGGCCATAAAAAAGTCCAGCATCAGAACCTAGGGAGAAACAGAAAATTCAATGAGATTATGACCAAAACAATACATGATTTTAGACTAGATTTTATCACTAATGACATGATAATAGTGTGAGAGAAAAAAAAGGTACCTTATAAAGAGGTGACCAAATTATGTTCCTTATCACACAAAGGAAGTGATAACGGCTTGACCGGTATATAATGTTGAAGGGGCATACAAGTAATAGTAAGAAGGCCTGTACATGCAATAAATAAGATGTTACATTTCTTTTATCATGACGGGATACGATTGAATGCATGTGTAAAACTTTTTTATAGCATCTAATGTACAAAATCAACAACTTACCAAAAAAAGTAGGCCAAGAAGGAATTGAACTTGTGCATAGGAATACCCTTTTGTGAGTAGAGTCAAATGAAAAAGCAAGACTCCAACCACAGCAGTCATAGACATTGTACAAATCAAGAATACATCATTGTACTTTAGTTCCTTAGTTGGAACTATCTCAAAAATAAATCTGTAGTTTATACGAGTCTTTCTCCATGCAATAATGTTGCAGCCATAGAGGAAGAAATGTAGAAACATGAGACTAAACACACTGCAAACACAAAACAGAAACATAAGTCATTTCCTGCTCGTACAACTCCGATCGTGGTTGAACCAGCTGGTCTGGTTCTAAAAACAGTGATCTGAAGACAATGTGCTGCAATGAAAATTCTTTTACTTACCTAAGCACAGGGTAGACAGTTTCCATGTAGACTGAATTTTGGTGTCTTTTGTACAGTCCAGTAAGATGAGCCATTAAAACATATGCACCAAAAAGTGCCCAAAAGCATCCAGTAAATAGTCCTGAATTTATTTGGAAGATTCAGTTAATTTTATGAGTAACTTGCTATGGAATTTACACTGATATCCAATAAAAAAATCAACATTTTTCAATATCATGAGTTCTTATCAAAAGTCGGTGTAAAACTATTTTAAACGATAGATCGTCTCCATTAAGTTCCAGAAGTTTTTATGAACGAATTATGATATTTACACAACATTTCTATTACATTTGAATTTGTAAAATAGAATATGGATTTAATTCAAATACACGGTCAGTGTAAAGAATATTTACACTTTCAATCAATCATAACCATCAAACCACCGTAAAAGTGTGAATTTTACCATAACAACTTCTGAGTCACATACTCACACATGATTAGTTTTACAATGATAGTGCAAGAAAATTAAACTCGAAATATATCAAATAAAGAGAAAAAAGTAACCATAGGAGATATTAATGGTCAACATTAAAAAGTCATGATGTGCCAATTGCCTTTTGTTATTAAAAAAAGAAGAATAAAAAATTACATAAAGGGTTATGCAAGTATGCATGGCTGCATTTATAAGTGTTTAAAAAAGTGGGATCAGTTGATTTTTGTTCATACAAGGAGCTAGTGACTAAGGGGGTCCATGTTGTGTTTTCTTTGGATTGTAGTGATCACAAAACAAACAAACTAAAGGCTCTTTAATACAATGATTAACAAATAGAAAATAAAAATAGAAAAAGTGAAAATAATAAAGCCTAAAAGTTACTCACCAATGAAGAAAGTAATTGCATGTGATTCTTTTTTATGATGAATTGGTCTAAGGTATTTCATTGCCTTTCTATGATCACCTTTAGCAAAATTCTTGACAAATAGTTCCTCCACTTCATCCATGAACTTCACCACCTGTAATTTTTAGGACAAACAAGTAAATAAAGTTGGTTAACAAAGTTAAATACTACTCTCTTACACACTCTCTCTTATTCACTGATCTTTAAGGTTTAAAAATGATTTAATTTATATACATTGTCAGTCTAAATATTTTCTACACCATCGGTCAATCTTAGGCGTAAGATAATTAAAAATGTTCAATTTTAATTATAACTACATTTAAAGATATATATGATTGGTTGATAGTGCATCAAAATTAATCTTTAAAAAAATTAAGAAAAACAATAAATAACTAATTCCTATAAATTCTGTAAAAATATTGAAGAAAAAAAAAGACAGATATTTAGACAAGCATATCTAATTTTTATGTGTAGGATTTTAGACCATCTTTTGGTGAAGACATTATATGATTATTGGCCACTTGATATTGTTGGTAACACTTTGAGTTGCAAATGAAAACTAGTGGCCAACATCTCAACATGAGTTACTTTAGTGTGAGCACCAAATATATTCCTTCATCAAAGTTTGACATGATAGAAGTAAGACATTTTGATATGTGTCTATTTTTTACCTTGTCTGAGTTGTTGAAATATGAACTCTCAACTACTTTGAGATAGATGGGAAGAATTTGCTTTTCTGTGACCTGAAGGAGAAGAAATCATAAGAATTGATTTTGTTATTAACACCTCTAATATGAAAAACTTCATTTTTTTAATATAAATTGTGAACTCTCTAATTCACTTTACCTTGTCAAATTTCTTCAGAATCTTTATAAATGCAAGCAGGTTCAAATTCCTAAAAAATCAACATGATGAAGAAAACAGTTACACAACTTTTTTTTAATATCAAATTTAACATTTAATGCAAGTTCATTATTAAAGAAATGGTACTTTGACTAACAAAATTGACATCAAATTTTGATGACAACTTTGATGGTTAGCAGACTTCAAATACATGGTTAATTACATTTCATAAATGGTTAATAAATATAACAAAATATAACTTATTAACCATATGCATAACACAACCGGCGATATTCTGATGTGTATATTTAAACACAAATTGTGGTTATCGGATATCATTCATGTATATCTTCAAACCTAAAAATTAGGCATATTTGAAGACAATTTAAATGGATATTATGCATATTTGAACACTTTTTTTAAAATAAAATAAAAAAGTATATTTGAACACATAGAAAACATGATTAATTATGTTCAATAGATGATTAATGAGTTGTGACACCTTGTTATATTCACTAAGCATTTACTAAACGTAATTAACCACATATTCAAACAACATTAACCATCAATTTATCGTCGAAATTTGATTTTAAATGTGATTGTCAAAATAACAAAAAATCTTAAAATATTAGATGTATTTGTGAAAGAAAAATTGAATTATACCTATAATCATTCAAATATCCTAGGCCCTTATAAAGCTCAATGAAACCACCTTTGATCATCTTTTCTGCATGATGTAACCTTGTTTTATTAACACGAAGAACACCACCTTCTGGATTGCATTTTCTTGAAGATTTATTGAACAAATCTTCCATTACAAGGTAACTAATTTCTGAAAAGGTTTGAGAAGGTGTTGTCAAAGGAATGTTTATTCTCACATTCTTTCCTTGGCCACTAACAATATTGCCAGATAATGTCCTCAATTTACCATCTTCCCATTTCAAGTCCATTGATTTATCCTCTTCATTTGATTCAGTAAAATTCTCTTCTATTTTCTCCAAATCCTCTGTTTGTTCTCTGCTCCTAACAGAGTCTTCCTCTGCATCCAGTATATAGAGTATTAGATTTACATTCACATCATAAATAAATTTAAAACATATAATACATTCAAATACTAAGAATTACTCTAATACTATGTTGTACTGACACTTCATAATGAACGCGTATTTAGTATCCAACATGTGTCGGTGTCTGACACGACACCAACACATGTTGTTACGTTCAATCACTTCTATTTTCTTAAACTATTACTAGCATCTATGTGTCAATGTCAATATCATGAAACTTCATATTGAAGACGTGTTCAGTGTCCAACATGTGTCACTGTCAAACACGATATCAACACATTTAGTTGCACTCAATCATTTCTCTATTATTAAATTAATGAAGGTGTCTACGTGTCATTGTCAATATTATAGTTTGGTGTATTTTATTTTAGAATGGCAACAAAATTCATTTATGATATGATCCTTGTCTTATTCTTTACTTGGTTAAATTTTACAAGGAAAGGGAAGTGAAATTTAATTTTTCATTTTAAGTAATATTTCCTTTTTTTGATAATTTTCAAATTAGAGAGAACTACATAATATTTTTGTCACCCTATAGTTTTATTAATTTAGAACCCATTTCTATCCAAACTATTTCCTTTTAGACCTTATTTAACTAAAGAAACACCTTAATTAATCGTTTATCTAGACAATATTCTAAAATTATAGGCATTTATCCTATAAGCACCTATGTATAAGTTATTTCTATAACATAAAGTAAAAATAAAATAAAATGTCCCTGTGAGCTTAGCTCAAATAGTAGGGACATTGCATAATTTATGCAGGGGTTGGGGTTCGAACCTCGGACACCCCACTTCTCCATATTTAATTGTGTGAGCTCTAGCCACTAGACTACTAGACAAAAAAAAAAAAACATAAAACAATTTTTATATAAGCTATAAAGTTGATAAGTTCAAATAAGCCAATTAAATCACATTTAGTATTCACATTGCTTAACTAAAGAAGATAAGTTGATCAAGTACCATTAATAGATAATGTGGATGAGACAGATTCTTCCTCCTTGGAGTAGTGAGAAGAGCTCCCTTTACCTTTCTTCTCCATGAATGCAGATTTGAGCTCAATAAGAATATCCATTTGTTTTTTCAAGGACTCCCCTCTATCAAGAAACTCTTTCTCCTTTGTCCTATAGAATTTATTAACCTTATTGAGGTTTTGGTCTAAACATGCAAAAAATTCTTTTGTAGCATCAGTATCAGCAAATTGGTCTAGTAATTGTGTCTCATACATGTCACCTTTGCTAGTTGATGAAACAAGTTTCCTATGAACCTGTAAAATACCAAAAAAAATAAAAAATATCATAAGTCAAATATATACACAATATTTAACAAAATTAATATTCATAATCATATATCATCAAAAGAAAAAAAATAAAAAATAAAGTTTACTTGAATTGGTTCATGTTCTCTTTGTTGAAATGAAAAGAACTTTCTTAGTGATGAAAAAGGTGACTTCACCACTGAACTCATTTGATGATTATTTGGTTTTTTGTTGGTATTGTTAAGAAGTTGAATTCTTTTAATATCCTTCTTAAGTTGCCAATAATCAACAAAAGCTTCTTTCCATTCTGGAATGAGTTGTCCCTCAAATTGCTTAGAGAATTTCACCATTTTCTCTTTGTTCTTCTATAGATGATATGTTTTTGTTGATGAGTGTTGAATGAAACACAAGATGGTGTTATATATTGGAACAAAAAGTGAGTTTTGGTTGATATGCTGGAACTTATACTTTGAAGAACAATTCTATAATATACTTAGATACTATATGCTTCTCCACTGAGGGAATTTGGAAGATATGGTGGTGGCTAGTTTATGCAGGAAAGTGATCAAACCGCCACCGGATATGATCACTTAACAGCCAACATGAAGATTTTGAAAGGGTGTGTTTCAATTTAAAGAAAATTTAAAGTGAAGACAAATTTTACTATTCAAAATGCATGCAGAGGGTGGCCATTTTTTGTTTTTTAATAAATAGAAGTTTAGCCGTTTTGTTCATAAGTCTTAGCTCAACAGACAAAAATATCGAAATTGTTAGATCGGACGTCGTGACAGGTATGAACCCCGACTTCTCCACTTATGTGTCTGAGTTTCCAATGACTCTTCTCATTTCGTCTATCGACCCAAAAAAAAAAAAAAGTTTAACCATTTAGACAAGTAGGGTCTTGGAAACTGATAAAGCAAGGGAAAGGAATGTCTCAAGGCTTAGAAAGCGCTAATACAAATATTTATATACTAACTATCAATGAAATTCTTACATTGACATCGAAATTCATACGTAGATTGTTGTGAGATTTGAGCTGAATTTTTATCAACTATACCAATTTATGTTATAGAATGGTCATGTCCTTGTCACATAAAGTGGCCACATAGTTTGCAAACAAAACCATTTTGAGAAAAAGATGTGTTAGTAAAGAATCAAACGTATTTGATTTTGGATAGATTTTACATGTGATAGTGTTCAATAAGTTTAAGTCAAGAAATTGATCATGCTTGTAAAGCTAAGGTTATTGGTTAAATTTGTATGCTACCACATAAAGATGTTTTCTAATTAGACCAGCCTGATTTCCACTAATTTTTTTTGGTAGAATGATTTCCACTAATTTCTGATAACTAGAAAAAGCTTCAATTATTTTCACGATCTCCCACTTTCATTTTGCAACTTCTTTATTTATTTATTTTCAATATGTCCACTATCATATTCTTGTTATGAGAAAAAGGGGATTGTTCTATTCCCCTATGCAAATGTACATAATATATTGTGGTGGTGTAATAATGTACAATTTTAATTTTTCATCAAATCTAACTTCTTCTTTTTTTTCTAATATTCATCAAATATAACTTCAGTTCAACATATAACATAATTTTAATATTTAAGTAAATGTTAGGTTTTTTGTCAAAAATGAAAGAAAAGTAGAGTAGATGTTAGGCTATATATATGATCATAAAATTAGTTTAACCTATTTAAAATTTGATGTGCATGATCGTTGAAATAATATCACGATATTAATAGACAATAGTGTGCTTTACTCGGTATCAATCTCATCAAGGGGCCAACTATGCGGTTTCATGTCTATGCAGTTCGGCTTCAAGGTGTGAAGAACTTGATTGAGCAAAGTAAAATTATTAAATATATATTTTGTTTTACAACATGGAAAAACATGCTCAACGAATTTCAAGATTTATTTGGTAGAATCTGTGTACCTGGCTACCTAAGGTGGAGCATATTGAGCTCCTAACTCAAGCTAATTTTATACAATTTGATGTATGGAATAATTTATCCATACAGCATATAGGATGTACTTAGGATAATTAAAAAGGAAAATTAGGCAAAAATAAAAAAATATTCCTTAGTTCTATTCCTTGGTTCCATGTTCTATTCCTTTAGTTCTTAGTCTAGTCCCTTTCAAACGTGATGGAAATATATCATAAAAATAAAATTAAAGATAAAATTTTCTATCAAAATAAGTCACCAAGGTCATGATTTCTTAATCAAGTTACTAACGTAACATTAAGAGTATACATTATATTGTTGGGTTTACTGTTGTCATTTAAAAGTTCTTATACTATATATGAAGATGTGCTTTAAAGTAAAGCTAGGTTATCACAATGAGATCTACCTCAAAATAATGAGAATATTATATAAGTAGATCATGAGTGGTTACAAATAATTAAAGATAAAGATATATTAAAAAATTATTGATTTGAGAAATAAAATTAGAGTAATATACAGTCCTAAGATGGTCAAGGATTATGACCCTTCTCTCAAAGGGTGCAATTTTTTTATTTTTATTTTTTTGACAAAAAGGGTGCAATCTATCTATATTGCTCACAATATATGATTGCAAAATGACCACTGTGAATATTGTAGAGAACTGTCAACGTCTTTAAGATCATAGCTGACTCAAATATACGTTTGTATTTCTTCTTCTTGTTTTAATTGCTCTTCCTTTTTTCTCTATATATAATTTAAATGTTTTATATATGTTTAAAAAATTACTTATATAAGGTTTTTTTTTTTTTTTGAGGAAAAAAAATTACTTATATAAGGTTAACAAATATATATTAATCATCTAGCCAAATGATTATAATGGATTGAAAAAAATGAGCGAAAGGGTTGAAATGTATGATTGAAGATGACTCGGATGTATACAAATTCATGGTCAATAAGGCAACACGCATAGAAACTCAACTTTGTACGGTTTAGCATAATTATTGACCTTCAAAAAAGTAGAATTTAATTTTGTAAAAAAGAAAAGTGTAATTACATATAACTATATACTAATGAAATATAATAAATATTTTATTATATTTCATTAGTATATCATAGTGATAAATATATTTTTGAAAGTGATAAAAATATAGAGAAAAGAGGATGTACAATTATATTAACGTCCAATAAGAATTGAACGTTTGATGGTATGAAATAAACATGCATGATAATATGGTTGTTTGATGAAGGTGGAAAATTATTCTACATGCATATCTTCTTTTTTTTTTAGAGGATCATCGATGCATATCCATTAAACTCTAAAGTATAATTATAAATTTGTATATTTATCATTTTAATAATTTTTTTATATAAAGTTAATATTAGCTATTAAACTCTAAACCATAGTGGATTCAATCTTAGTTAACAAAATAAGAAAAAATCTTAGTTAACAATTCTTCATCAGAAAATAATTTTCCCTTGAAGACAATTTTTTTTTTAAGAAGACATATATTAAACTATAAAAGTTATATAAAGTTATAATTCTTTTTCCGCACCAATTTTTGTCCAAGAATTTGTATGTCATACAAGCTGAATTTTTCATTTTCAAAACGATAAAATGCATGAACGCGTGTTTAATGTGTATGAGTCTTTTTAATTGAATATAAAACAAAACTTAGGCACAAAACCACAAATAATATCAATTGGCAATGAGAAATAAAGGAAAGGAAAACTCCACTTTTTTAAAAAACTTTTCTATAGCATGAATGTTGTTTCAAAATCAGCAATTAATAAAATGTTGACACGTGATTATCTAAACTTTACCGTATATATGTTGCAGTTACTTTTCTTGATTCCATTGCTTTGTGAAGATTATTACTCTCTTTTGTTAGTATATAAATATAAACTATTGTTAATCAGATTACTTAATTTGTATATAATAACTATAACTATGATACAGACTAGTCAAAAGAATCTGATACAGACATATATACAGTTGGAAACCCACAAATCTTGAATGCAGTTGGAGCTGCTATCATTGGAGATAATTTTGAATATAATTGTCTCAAGAAAGCCATCAATAATAAAACAAAAAGAATAATGCATGCATATTTTTTTTATTGAACAGTAATGCATATTGATAACTTTAAGTCTATAAGATCCCCTAAAAAAAAGTCTATAAGATTAAAGATCAAACTATTATTTGTTATAAAAAAAATTATCAAACTATATTGAAACAAATAAATTTTCAAAAATAAAAACTGAATAAATTATATAATGATATGGTAGGTAAACTCTATATAAGGTGTGCCTAAATATGAAAAGGATGCCCTACGTTCATGAGTTGATGCCACCAAAGATCTCAGTTGTCTAATAAAGATCATACATTTATATATTTTGGGTTGTAATTTTTATAAACCAAATCTAACCGCTGTAATAATTGGTAGACTGCATGACACATGTAGGTCCATCTGGATTTGCATGTCTAACCTTATTTTAGTGAAAGTATAATTGTTTCTTCTTTTTTGTTGAGGAAATAGTAAAAGTATATAGGTTTTTTTTTTAAGAATAGTAGAAGTATAAAAAGTGATAAAAACAACAAAGCATATTAACCAGGTATTTGCCGCAAGTTATTGTTCACTAAACAAATTATGATTGTGCGCACCAAGAGCGTTTAGACGTGATGATATACGTCTCTTCGAACTTAACTAAGATTTTATATTTGAATATGAACTAGGGCATTCAACATAGTTAAAATTCATATGAAAAGTTTATCGTTTATTTAAGTCTTGCAAGACTCTTATCTGCATTCAACTGTACAAAATAGTCTTGCAATATAGCAAGACTCAAATGATTAATCTTTACAGTTGAATGCACATAATATTAGGTTTAAAAAAAACAATGGATTGTGTGTAGAGTGGAAGAGAATCAGATTCATTGGAATCAATGTTGGTATAGGTATACTTTTAATAATTCTTACACGGTTTATCTATATATATTTAGTACATTATTATTTAATTATAAATAAATACTGATTTTTTTTAAAGAAATAAATACTGATTTTGAAAGTGCATATTATATGAATGTCTTAATCATTTAAAGTTATATACATGATCACCAAAAATATGCATGATCACCAACTATTTCAAGTAATATATAATATTAATCCCTCTACATCGTTCAAAAAAAAAGTTGTGTACGCCTAGGTTTGGTTCAAGCAACCATTGGAGGGCTTAAACCACAAAGGAGGAACTTTTTCCATCGAGAAAGTATTTTTAAAGCATACATCCGCATAAAATAGTTTTTTGATTGAAGTGGTTAATAAGTTTCGATTTCTATACGAAACAATTCTTGATAAGACTTACCTACCTTTCAGTCAAACATCAGATTATTAACAGTGTTTTCTTCTCAGAACCAAAGGTTAACACACACACAAAAAAAAAACATCTGGTTATGTTTTTTTTTTTTTTCTCAGAGTGTGTATTTCTTGACAAAAAACACAATCTTTTTTTCACCTGATGTGTATTTTTTTTAATCATGTACACTTTGGAGTAGGTAAAATTGCTCTCAATATCAAGATACAAATTAAATAGTTGTCTCATTATTAATTACTATTTCTTTAACAATTTAGACCGAGAATATGATGCCCCATTTTAAAGTAGAGAAATGTTATATGATTCAATGACCACTTGTAAAGAGATTTATATTTATCTCTCTTCAATGACATCAACGAGACTCTGCCACATTTTATTTTTTTTTAAAAGAAGACTCTGCCACATTGTTTTTTTTTTTAAAAAAGAAGACTCTGCCACATTGTTATGTACACATTTTTAAGTAACATTTTTAAGTATAATTTTCCATTCTAGGCAACCTCAATATTGACAAAAGATCATCTATTTGTATTTGTATGGTCTTAAAAGAGAGGAAGGGAGTGAACTACATATATCTCCTCAAACAAAAATATATTAAATCAATGTATATGTTGAGATTGATCAAAATCACGTTGTGCCACTGTAATTTTAACAAAATTAAAATGCTAAGATAACTGTCGAATTCACCGTCAATTCAAACATGCACTTAAAACGACTATTTCCTTTTATGCTAAGAAAAGAAACTTACAAATAATAGGCCAATTAGAGGATTTAAATCTAGAGAAATTTTCACGTTAGAAAAGAAAAAAGTGTACCACGAAATCTATGGCTTTAGGTACAAGGAACCAATGACATGCCATGAAATATAAATAATGGTCTGATTAGGATAGCATAATATTTGGTGCGTCCTTGCTTGTAGAGCCTCGTCCCAATCCACCTTTGTCTTCTTTCCTTGTTCATCATGATTGGTACTATCATCTTCTTACACTCGACTACGTTTTTTAACATTAACATAAATTTGACCCCACATGCCCTATGATCTTGCACATGTTGACGAAAGCCTGTATATGAAAATGACATGCTTTTTTCTTTGTTGGGTTCACAAATATATTTGAGTGGGACTAAGCTAGATATTAGAATACTTTTGTGGGGATATGTTATATAAATGTTGATGCTATGGGCTATAGCTAGTCCTACGCATTCTAAGTAAAATTGTGGCTAAATTACATTTAGTCCATTAACTTAATTTTGGAGACTTTTTTTGTCCCAAGCAATAAAAAAAATGCCATATGATCCTTTAATATTATGAAGTTATGTTATGTTTGTCTTTTCCATTCAAATGACTCAAACAACGCCAATTTTTGCTTATAGGTTATCTTATGTGTCGGTTGATGTGAAGTATTGATCAATCTTCTTAACAAATAAATCTTTTTCCCTATTTAACAAAATTAAGATTCATGAACTCATTTTTGGAGGGAGATAAATGTAAATATTTTTGTGAGCACTCTTTGAGCCTGAAGATTTTCTTTGCCTTGGACCGGAGCGTCATCCCTCGCCCTAATTTGTTTTTATCAAAAAAAAAAAAATGTACAACATGTGAGCTTCATCCTTATCCTCCCTTCCAAGATCTTCAAATATTGGAGTTTGTGGATCAAACGTTATTTCGGATCTCATAGCTCAAAACCATTTGTGAGTTGGATCTCATATCTTCAAATAATACTAGTGGATATTTGTGCAACAAGGATTATATCATGGACCTCCTTAATACTCCTTCAATGTTCCAACGCATCCCTCAGCTACACTTTCACTTTCAGAGACATAAATGGAAACATTGCTACATATCACAATTTGTGGATACATAAACTAAGTGTATGTTTTGGAGTTTAATTAGAATGGAAAAGGGGCTTTGGAGATAAAGAAGGAAGGATAGCCCCCCCAAACATGAATGAAGGGCTTACTTTTTCCTAATATGGATGAAATCTAAATGTAGTTAAGGATGGGTTAAATTACACCAGAGGTCCTTTAACTTTGAAGTTTGTAACAAATTGGTCCTTTAAGTTATTTTTGTCACACATAAGTCCTTTAAGCTTGAGGTTTGTAACAGATTGGTCTGTTAAGTTATTTTGGTCACACATAAGTCCTTTAAGTTAGTAAACATTTTCAATTTAGTCCTTCTGTTAACTAAAACAATGATGTGTCTGAAGGACTAATCTGTTACAAACCTCAAATTTAAAGGACTTATGTGTGACAAAAATAACTTTAAGGACCAATCTGTTACAATCTTCAAACTTAAAGGACTTATGTGCGACAAAAATAACTTAAAAGACCAATCTGTTACAAACTTCAAACTTAAAGGACTTCTGATGTAATTCAACCTTAAGGGTGATATTAGAGAGTTTTGGAAAGTTTAGATAAATTGTTCAAATCATTTCTATGTCGTTATATAATACTTGAAGAATTAGAAATATATTAGTCATAATCACTCTTTTAAATAAGGTGAATTTTTCTATCTATTTTCATCTTCTCTCCTCCCCCAAAGTTCTCTCCTCCCATCCAAAGTCCTAAGTAGAGTCTCATTGTACTAATATATAACGATTATGGCCACCTTTGTTGAGTCACGAAAAATTAACAATATTGTTCTTTGTAAGGGAGTCTCTTAGGTGGATTACTTAGGGCCACTCATACATTGTTTGTACTTTTACACGATGAGATCCATATCCATCTTGTTGGGTTCCCTTGGTAGTGGTTTGAGTAGCTTAAAAGGGTATCACAAGACTAGCTACAATGAGTACATGATAAGGGTTCACATATAAGGGTGCACACAGAAAAAAGGCATCGTGAAGGAGATGGCAAACACATTCGTGACGACAACGTTTGCATAAAAAACTACAACATCATGAGGCATCCCATTTGTGGTTTTTCGTTATGTGTCACTTGCGCAAGATGGTTTTGTCGTCTAAATGTGGTACACTCAAGAGAAAGAAAGAACAAAGACAACGTACAAGAAAGAGGAACTTGTTATGGGAATAAAAATGGCATCGAAGGTGCTCCCACCATCTCTGGTGTGCACACGATAGATTGTTGCCACATATGGCATCTCACTTGCGTTGTCATACCAAGTTTGCCAGAAATTTTAGGTTGTATCAAGTCCGAATGGTTAGGCTAACAATGCCCTTTTCTTCTTAAAACCATAAAGTATCATCCATTTGAGCTTGACCCACCATGTTTAAAACTAGAATCAACTTGCAGAATACCGATTTCTTATGCCAAAGTTTTCCTTCTTCGGTAGAAACGAATTGGCCATTATGTCCATGTCTAGCTAGTTAATGTGATACAATAGATGTTGTGAACAAGTCGACGTTCAACGACTTAGGTTCGAGAAAGGTAGTCGCAAGTTTTTCTTTCTTCCCTCTTTTCTCCATTCTCGCTTCATTATTAACCTTTACTCCCACTCTCTTTTCTTCACATTCTCCTATCACCATTTTGATTTTCCCTATTGTTGCATGATCGAGCTTTTCAAGCAAAGGTCATGATTTATTGTTATACGTAACTTCTCAATCATTGTCAAACGCTTTTAGTACTGATTCATCCCCACCATTCTTCGACTCCTCATTATTCTCTGTTATATTGTGCTCTCGATTTTCGGGTATCAATCAATTGATTGGTTTTGAACCTTTAATCTTTGAACTTTCTACTTTTATTTTTGGGAAGGGAAAAGGAGAGAAAAAACCCTTAAGAGAATTTGGATCCGGGGGTTGATTTCGTGGAGGGAAGGTGTTAAGCACCCTACACGACTACGGTACTCCGTAAGAACCTTTTGCCTAATTTATCTTGTGCTAAGTTATTCGCTTATTTTGAAAATAATTGCCTAAGAGTCTAAGTGAAAGAATGGAGGGAGAAGAAGTATGAT
>Ga0315913_1003477_pt1 | contig 18943 bp, 8 predicted proteins | sample MpolsnodulesMG_FD_207736 | JGI IMG/M metagenome (GOLD analysis project Ga0315913, IMG submission 207736) | Medicago polymorpha root nodule microbial communities from Los Angeles, California, United States - small nodules | ecosystem: Host-associated > Plants > Roots > Nodule | place: USA... | reverse complement strand
TGTTGAGATACTGAATCATCCTTATTTTATTGGTGTCCAATTCCATCCTGAATTTAAATCAAGACCAGCGAGACCTTCTCCTTTGTTCTTAGGTATTTATATTCTACATGTCTACATTCTAATTCCATGCTAACTTTAATTGATCATCTTTGCAATATATGATCTTCAACTTTTGTAGGTTAGATTCTAGCTAGACTTCATTAGAAAATCCATTGCATTTCCTTATTTTTATTTTTCAATGGCAACATATATTACTCATAGAAATATAATATAATACCATTGGCGTGTCTTCAATCATAACTTAAGCGTTCCAAAGTATCAAACCTTTGTAAAAATGTGAAGTCTTCTATGTGTTAGTTATCTGTGTATTGAACTACATGCATTTTCAAGGAAACAACACATCTAAAAATGGGGTGGTTGACATTTTCATACCAAAGTATCAAACATGCATTCATCATTTTGTGCATGTTTGTATTCGCGTGAGTTTGGCAGAATCACCGCGAGCACCTGTATTTTGAAAGAAACTACACTTTGAAGCTTCAACATAATCATGGTGCCACCTTGATTTTGTCAAACTTGCTGCGATTTCAAACATGTACTTTTTTGTTAGAACTCAAGACTTGTATCCTCTGCTGCTGGCTGCATGTAGAGGAACCATTTTCAAGTTTATATCCTAATGAACGACAAGGGCATTTTCTGTTTTAAGTTAGTTGCTTGTGATCAAGTAGTTAGCAAAACAATTTTAGAATTGAGATGTTAACTTTTGGATTGGTTAATGTCAAAACACAACAGGGTTTATTGCAGCAGCATGTGGAAAACTTGATGCTGTCTTACGACACTCTTCAAGAGGAGTAGGAAGTGATATCCCAGCAGTCAAAACATATCAGAATGGATCAGCAACAAAACCACATGGTTATTGGCCAGAACATGTATATGGCAATGGAAATATCAATGGCAATGGCAATATCAATGGAAATGGATTTCATTACTAAATGTTATAACTACTAGTAGTGTTTACTTGATATGTTAGAAATTTCAAGGTTAATTGGTTAAATATGGTGTTTGAGGGCTTTCTTAAGAGAAGTTGTTTGTACAGTCAAAAACTGAAAGTTGGTAGGAATAGAGTTTTAAGGATGATACAGACAGAGATGATGAGCATTGATCCCGGCCTTTTTAATGGGGCTAGCTCTTTTAACTAAGTTTTTTAAGTGTTTCTGAGTTTGGAACTCTGCATGTAATGGAACTCTTCATGTTTTAGTGCAATAGTACTGCCTTTGTTTTTGCAAAGATCTGATTCTGTCTAGAAAATTTCTCGTGACTTTCTCTACTATTTTTTTTTCTAAATCCATTTTAAAGATCTGATTTTGTCTTTGCAAGTAAAAGAATAAGATTGCGTTGGTTCGGGAATTAAACATGTTTACAAACATATGCAATGCATCCATTCTGATAAAAGGATATGTAATTTATTAGTAGGAATTGAACTCAGTAGTTCTAAGTAAACAACGCTCACACTCCACACTCCGTGCATCAACCACTTCTGATGTACTCCATATTGTGAGATATGAACACATGCTTTGGAATAAGAAACATACACAATTAAATTTAGATAATTTCTCAATCCGATCTCCAAAAACAAAGGGGCTTACCAATTCAGTAGTATATTTTGGCATGTAATATACCACCGGAAGTACGTTTTTCGGTTGTGTATTTTGGTAGATTTGAGCATATAGTGAGGCGGATTGAGAAACTGTACAACGAGTTGATCCTGTCTATTATAGGTTGACTTGTAATGGATTACTGAAGTTTGTTATTGGGGCTAACCTCTCTCGCACACTAGCATTTCAGAAGGGAAGTTGCACTATAGCCCCCTCAAGTTGCTCGACCCTTAAAAACAAGCTATCGAGAGTTATGATCTGATAAGAAAAAACAACGACCTGATCGTAACTCTCGATAGATTTATGCGTTCAGAAATTACGATCCAATTAATCTAAGGTGATTTTGAGCAATTTGAGAGGTTGATAAAGCAATTCTCTTTCAGAAGTAATACATAACTAGAGAAAACATCTATTTTTTTTGTATGGACGAGTATTTTCAAACAAAAATAAGGTTTTTCTCCCATATGAAATGAAAGTGCATTTCCAGAATCATATGATGCTTAAGGTATGTGGGTGTGTAAAGTTGGATCTATTCTGTCTCATATTTTGATGAGTTTTGCTTCATAGAACCCTGATTGCTTAAAATTTAGTGAAAACACATATCCGAAGATAACTTCCGGTCTGTTCTGTAAAAAAAAAAACATTTTGAAATATATGTTTTGATAGATTGAACAACTCCACGCGGGTGCTAAAACAATATTCTATTTTGATAGCTCAACCAATTTATTATATCAGGTCAACAAGTAGTTAATCGGATTTCTAAAAAAAAAGTAATTCATAGGATTGGACTTATTTTAATAACTCTAGTCTCAATTTGGTATAGCAAGAATAATTTGTTTTATACCTAAGAAGAAAAACAAACAACAAAGATACAATATAAACAAAAACTTAAATCAATGACGAGTTTTTTTCTATCTGCATTGGTTTAGGTTGACAAATGCACAAACAACCTTTAATAATGATACAACATATGTTTTTACATGCTATGTTTAGTTCTCCTCGTGCTACTCTCAGTTACGATTTTAAGCCATTTACAAAAATACAATATTGATGTATCGTCCATGAGCGTAAACTATGAAGCATGTCTCAAACAGTAAAACATCTTCCGGCTTTATTCAATGTACATGATACTTTTATGCTGACCCTACGCAATATGGCGATGGATGCCAACCAGATCGATAGACGAAGCTCTTGCCCTTGAATGTCTCAGTTATAGTGATTGTTTTGAAGCATGAATCAGGCATGGTGCTAACAAAACATCCCATACTGAGGAATCTTGTGTTGAACTTCAAAAAATATCCATATCAATGGAGGTATTGAGAACACCATCATCTTCCCACTTCTTGTCCTTAGCCGTTGGATCTTTCCCTATGAATTGAAGAGGAACATCTAATGGGGGTGGACTCTGCATGAAACAAATAATTACAAGTGGTTATTGCAATAATATCCAGCTTCTAACTTCTCTAAATGATAAAATTACTTTTAAACACCGGTTGAACATGACCTAAACCATTTGCTATGATGATGATGTTTTTTCTAATCACTAAATTTAAAAGAAATCACAAGGATACTACCATGTTGCGGATTAGAGGCCAATTGATTCCACGGAAAAAAGGATGTTGTTTGATTTCATTGCTTCCTGTTGCTGAACCTAGACGACTGCCTGGGTCTCTTTGCAATAGTGCATTAATCAACTGCCTGGCTGCAAGACTAGCCTGCAAAATATGTCAAATTGTATCGGTTGATGCATGATCAGGACAATATCTCCGAAAACGGTAACAATATACATACACAATTCATAATATCAGGTAATTTATTGCAGTTGTTGATACATGATCAAGATAATGACTTTATGATTCTTTTTAGGTGATACATTTACATATCTATGGGTAAGATCTTTAATATACCGGGATGCTGCTTGGAAAGGTAAGATCCTTGTGTAAGATGTTGGAAAATGTCTTCTGTCTATTCTTTCCTCTAAATGGTGTGCGACCATATAGCATTTCATACAACAAGATACCTATATTCAGGACATCATAAACAAAATTATGAATATTTTGTATGCAAAAACAAGTTGGTTTAGTTACATAAGAGGAAAAATGGCATGCTCCATTTTTTAGTATGCAAATAAAAAGATGGAAATGCTCACCAAGGGTCCACCAATCTATAGCACTTGTATGCCTCGCTCCGGTTATGATTTCCTGATATCAAGTAACCTAAAAACCTTGAATGATGATAATGATAACATATAAACAATAAAATAATTTAGGGTCGTCATGACTTTCACTAGATCACATTAATAAACCTTAGGTTAGATGGAACTGTACTGAAATACCTCATTTTGAAAAATATAATATGAAATCAATCAGCATTTTTTTCCAAACTTTAAAATATCTACTCTATTTTCTCTGTTATTACATCTTTAACACACTACTTCACTTATGAGTCCTTTGTGCATAACGCATGGACTATATGCATAAGCCCACCTACCCTTTGTTGAAATTATCTAAATTACAAAACTACATGATTTGGTTGACTATTTTAAATGCAATTCACAATAAGGTTTGTGCACATTATTTATATACTTCATTTATTAGTATATAGCTGAAATGTTGTACTGCAAGTTGCATATAGCCCATGCAGTGTAGAGTAAGCTAAGAAACAAACACAGGTACTAAGAAGTTCACCATACCGGGGCAATGTATTCTTCAGTTCCCACAAATGAGTTTGATTGTGTTACTGGTTCGGAAACAAATATAGGTGGTGGCTGACTTCGAGATCTTCTTCTATTACCAGGTAATGACTGCTTCACAACCTGAACCAATAAATATAAAAAGGTGAGAATGCCGGGGAATTTCTTGTGCATCAAGAATATATTTATATGAGCTACGCTTATCTAGAACAAGGGTAAGTACCTGGGGTTTACAGGATGTTATAAATGATAGATCAAAATCAGTTAATACAATATGGCCATCCTTCTGAAGTAAGAGATTTTCAGGCTTTAAGTCGCGATAAATTATACCTAGACAGATTCAACAATATTCAGATTACATAGTAAAGGACAATGCGATTATTCAAAGCTAAGTGTCAATTACATTATGCTAAAGAAAATAAATTATTGTCTTTGTATTTATTGTTTAGGATTATCGTGTAGCATTTCGTATCATATTATGTCAACAGGGAATAATATCTCGTATATTTATTTTGTATTTTTTCTTCCTCCTATACCAAACTGCCTAAGGTAATATGAACAAATAAAATGATATAATGAGCAGTGTACCCAAACAATGGAGATATTCCAAACCAATAACAACCTCTGCTGCATAGAACCTGGATATAATAAAAGTTAACAAAAATTATAAGGGCCTGTAATATAAATAAGTTTATAATGCAAACATCTATTAAAGCATATAATTAGAACTTTAAATCCGATTCTACTCTTCGGATGCAATTTTTTTAAAATTAATTATAAAACTTCACACTAAATATGTATTCAACAGCAAACTGTTCTACATTTTCAATTTCTTATAACACTGATGAAACTTGTCAGCTCTACATCACACATTAAACCCAAAAATACCTTGCCGAATCTTCTTTTAAAATCTTCATGGGTTGTCTGTCGAGTAATGCAAACAACTCACCCCCAGGGCAGAAGTCAGTAATCAAACATACATGTGTGTCTGTCTGTTAAAATAAAGGAAATATCAGAACAGACGGTTAGCAGCCAATACTCAATAGGCACTGCCATTATTAGTTTCCAAGACTTCCTTGAATCAATAATACAGCTAAGTAATAATCAAAACTGATATTTTCATGCATTTTATTTAGTTAAATCAAGAATGCTTTGAGTGAACATAAGAAGACAATATAGTCTTAATAAGATAAGAGTAATAATTCACAAGATACTATACTACATAAGTGAGACTTACCTGAAATGAGGTGTATAGTGTTGGAAGAAAAGGATGATCCAGTAATGATATAATCTCTCTTTCAATGCACGCTCGATGAACCTGTAATAAAAAACAGACAAGTAAATTTTAGGTAGATATAATGAGATAAAATAACCATGTCTCTCCATCCCAATTGAAAAATTATAGTTCAACTGTCTAGTAGCATAGCAGAGTATATTAGTAAAATCATATCACTAGAGTCATGTGTTTCGAAACCACACAATCATATCTCAAATTGCTAACAGGGATCACTAATTGCTTATAAATAGATATTTGAATTATAATTATATGAAAACTAATAACTTTCTTAGAAATGCTCATCGGACCTTATTACGATTTAGCATTACAGACTTTTCCATTGCCTTCATCGCATATAGTTCGCCAGTACCTTGGAGTTCCACTAAATGAACACTGTAACACAAAACAGAACAACACCATGAAAATAATGCACAGCATCCTAATTAGAACAACACCTCGCTTTGTGGTTTCTTTATCCAATTCAACAGGATCTCAATAAACAACACAAAACAACACTTTCTACCGTAAGCAAGTTCTAAGTTAGACACATTTTGATAGGTGGCCCACCATAGACAGGTACTTGAAAATCGTCTGAAACTCCAACGATGACCGACTTCACCCCCTAGATATATAAGCTCATGGTACTCTTCATCGTCATGATTGATACAATGATCTGATCAGTGTATGTTCAAGAAAAACCATGGAAAACGAATGTGTGCTTCAAAACTCAACTTATATTTGTTTCGCTTGTCAACCAAGTCACCATCTCAGCCATAAAAACAAGTAGTGCCGCAGTGAAGTGAACTTTTACTTACGAGGGAGTGACATCTATCGTCATTAGAGTTTCAAAACGATTTTCAAGTGCATCGTAAAAAAGAATCTATCTTCTATTACTATAACATTTGTGATTCAAGATTAAACAAACACATTGAACGAAATGGAAAATAATATGAACAAAAATGTATTAAAAGTACTAAAGGAAATTTGATTTTGAGTAAAAGATTTAAAGTATGCACGGTTAATTTCTTATACAATTATGTGGGCAAGTTAATCAATTACCTGCCAGTATCTCCACAACCCAAGGGCCTTATGGGAGAAAAATGATGAAGCCCAATTTTCTCTCCTCTTGCAGTTATCTAAACAATGTCATCAAACTAATTAATTAAATTGATCATTACAAAACACAAAACCTGATAAAGTGCATAGTAAAAAATCTACCAAAAAAAAAAGTGCATAGTCAAAGACCTCGCTAGTGATATCTACTGTAGAGTGTGATTGCTCAATTTCTCTTTATTTTCACTTCCGTTTCATTTTTCATATAAGTGGTTTGCAGATGAAGTAAAATTTAATGAGAATTGTAAAAAATCTGAAGTTTAGTAAGCTCGAACAAAAAAATATAGCCGCAAATGGTAATATCTTGTTCGAGCTTTTAGACTTCGAAGTTTCTACGATTCCAGTGGTGCTTCGGAAGTTTCTACAAAAAGTGTTTTGAATATCTGTAAAATTAAAACATTTCATTTTTAATCTGTAAAAATTCATTATGCAAGAATATGATATTAAGTTGGCTTCAATTTTAATGTTTTCTTAGACCTGATTAGAACATTAAAAAGAATATGCACATAAAATAAGTTTAAAATTTGATTTATGAGTTCAAATTTTTGACATTTAAAATATTTATATCTAATTCATCTCATTTTAAGAGAATTTAGATTTTTGTAGAGGATATTTTAAAATTTTAAAATTGAAAGATAATTAAACATGTTTCATTTATGCTGAAATAAATTCATTTTGCATATTTAACATATTTCACACAATGTAAAACTTATTATTTACACATTTAACATAACAATAATGTAGATGAAAAAGTGTTTTGCACATTTATTAAACACAATGTTGATGTATACAACTTACTTTTTTTTTTACAACTTGTATGCAACATACATATAAGAAGATTAATTACAAAATATATATTCCCTCCGGTTACTATTATATGCAAAACTCTACTTTTTAGATACATTGAATAATTGATGTATCTAATCTTTATTATAGATTGGATACATTAATTATTCAGTGTATCTAAAAAATAAAGTTTTGACCAGGGGAGTATAAATTTTTAATCTAGATATAGAAAAAGGAAATATATATTATTTGTATAAACTTCACCAGAAAGGAAGTGAAACAAGTACCTTTTGAATAGCTACCCAAGAAGGATTGTCCCTTTTGTGTGGTCTTGGAGAAACTGCTTGAGAATGAATTGCCCACAAATCTTCTGGTCTCTATAACCAAAAGAGTACAAAATCAATCACAATCAATTTTTTTTCCTTAAATATATGAAACAATACTATTTTATTTATATCCCAAAAGGAATACCTTACCAAATTGGCATCAGGAAGTTCTCTAACAGCTCCATCAACATTTTCTGCAGTGGCTTTCACCTAGTAAGATACAAATAATATGAAGACATTTTAGTAAACAATTCCTTATCATTCATTTTGTTACCTCAAATTATCATCTAGCAAATTTTTTCACTTTAAGTATTTGAGAAATCCTAAAAAAAAAGTTTCACATGTAAAAAAAGTAGAATATTTGAAAGCAAGTGAATAGTACCATGATACATTATTGTATTCAAATCATGTTATAAATTGTTTTCATAGGTTCTCCCAAGTGTTTACTTCAGTACATAAGTTCGAATAAGTCAATAACTAACTCAAGGGGAATTCAAAGAAAAATACTTATAAGAAAGAGATTCCAAACACTTACCAATTTAGCACTTTGTATCTCAGAACCCTCGGACAGGCGGTTTCTTAAAGGTTCTAAATGATCACTTCCATCTAATTGAACACCAATGAAGTATTGAAGTTCACCCTAAGCATAAAATCATCAAGATTAGTACTCTATATTAGTAAATAGATATTAACTTTTAATGTGCAAATTAATTGTGTTCTTGGAGAATAATAGAGTATTTTAATCACCTTTTGGTCGCGCATAGGTTGCAAGTGAAACAAATTCCAGAATTTCTTTCCTACAAATTTTAAATCAGAATCGATTTAAATATTTTTCCGCCACATTTGATCACAAAATATTTATCTGCGACCACGATTTAAAACTTTGGGAGAGAAGATAATTCCTCCTCCAATAAGGAAAGAGAGTTACGAGTGTTTTAAATCGTTTGACTTATCCTCTCTTTCAAGGTTTTAAATCATAGTCACGAGTGTAGATGCTCTATAGTTTTACCAATTACTTACCACTTTTTGTATAATTGATCAGCTGAACTGTGATTTCCCTCTGATCTTTGATAGCATCTCTAATCCTATTGACAGTTGCTTGGTCTGTTTCTGGTCCTTGAAGAAACCTATAAATCATGTGAAGTAGATGTCAATCTAAGTGAATAAGAGACAGGACTTTTAGGACATTATATCCTAACCATGAAAAATTTACCATTTGTTACCATAAATAACCAAAAACGCACAACTTTAAAGACTATCTATCCATCATAAAATAGAAAGCCACAGAAAGAGAGAAAATATGAGAAAACAACTATGTTTGTTCTCAAAGATACAAGCATCATCACTGGTCCTCAATAGATTCTAGTCATTGCTTTTGTTTCTCAATAATGCAAATGTCATAACTTTGATCCTCCAAAGAATTTCAACATTAATTTTAAAAATGAGAAATACTGCAACACACTCTTTAGAATATACTCTTTATCATTGCTATTTTTTTTTTTTAAAAATGTAACACACTTTTTATAAAGTGGTCAATTTACAAAGTCACAAGTGTATTGATCTTTTGAAAAATGGACCTACTAAGAATAGTGTGCTTCTTGCATTACTCTTAAACCATAGCAAATTATTATCAATTTAGTCTCTAAATTAGGAATCTGCTAAACTCATTTCACTCAATGCAACTAAGGAAGAACCATTTTGTTAGATTATGCATAATGGAAGGACTAATGATGAATATACTTGCAAGCGATAGAGGACTACACAAACAGAAATACTACAAGAAAAAAAATGTGCATGAATATTTAGTAGAACTTATACCGACAGTTTCGACCCAAAATTTCTTCTCGTGTATATTCTGTAAGCTCGAGAAAGCTGTCTGATGCAAATATCTGCAAAGAAACCAACAATAGTAACTCAAGGTATTATATCATCACATTTGACAAGTTTAATGCTCTATATACATGATAATCATCTTTTATGCATATAAGTTAAACTTAGAAGCTTAATATGTATTAGGTGAAATATAATAAAGTATGCTTCTAAGACAAACAATTTTCATTTTCAAGGGAAGAAAACACCAATTGATCCCAATAAAATATAACTATCATTAATTAATCTTACAATTGGACAGTCTGGAAGTCTAGGATCAGAAATCACAAAATTCTTTTCTATCCTCTCCAATGTGGTTGCTAGATCAATTCCTTGCCTTATATCCCTCTCTCTTAGCTCCCATTTGGACCACTCTATTTCCTTTGTCATCAAAACTTCAGGTTCAACAATAGTCTTGTCCTTATCTCTCCCTACAGAACTCATAGATTTGCCTTTAACACTGCAACAAAATAGAAAACATATAAGTATTATTGAAAGTTTCAAAATAGTAATCCTTTTTATACAAACTAGAAGTGAATAATGGATCAAATTTAAAGAATAAATAATAAACAAAGTACCCTTTCAAAGAAGTAATTCCAGATTTTCGTGATGACTTGTTGTTCCTTTCCTCGTAGGAACTAAAGCGCGATATATTATTATTATCGCCATGGAATTTCATTGGAGTTTGTCTACCAGGTGTTGTACTGGCGTTCACAGGTTCAACAGACTTTGGCAAAACAAAATCATGATTGACATTCTCTGGTTCTTCATGCATGATGGTTGCAGTGTCATCGTTTTTACCGCGAATAATCGATTTTGGATCCTTAACAGTTTGAACAACCTCGGTGATTGAACCCATAGCTTCCTCCTTTTGACGAGCTAGCAAATGAGAAATTACACGATTACATGTGAAGTTGGAATTATGATCACACAATATCTCAAAAAATGGCTCAATTGTTTGTATTACCGTCATAGCGAATTAATGATTTTGGTAATCCATTTGGTCTTAGTGCCTTCTCATTCACACCTTCTGTGTATTTGCTCACCTCAACCTGCATTCTGTAGTCATATGCAACAGCTATGTTAACCACATTCTATGTAACCTATTACTAACTAATAGTATGCTAACATATTTCTCTACATCGTTTACATTAATACATAACTAATTTTCAAGGGTATATCCCTGATGGAGTTGGATTCTTTGCAGTCACACTCGGCGAGTGGGTGAAAATCGAACGGCTTATATTCCAAGTTTTAACTTCAAGGCAGATTAGGTGAACTCAGATTACAGGTCGTGTGATCTTCATCCAAATGCAGCGAACCCTTGACGGCATGATTCTCTTGATAAAATGTTATAATGCTTAGAGTTCTAAACTTCTAATACACCATAGAGGCATAGACATAATGTCTTTTCCGCGAGTCACATTATACACAAGATAAGGCAAGAAAAACCAGATAGGAAAAGCAGGACTAACCCAATGAATTTGATAGTATTGCCACGATCATCCTTGATTGGAGTGACAGTGAGAAGATTCCAAAACGGAGTTCCATTTTTCTTGTAGTTTAAAAGCCTGCCACAATAACTTTTCCCGTTTTTCGTTGCATCCCGAATTTTTGCTACTTCATTCTGGTCAGTTTCAGGTCCTTGAAGAAATCGGCTGCACAAGAAATTGGCTTCTTTCATTAAAAAATAATCACATTTTCTAGCTATATGTCTACAAAAACTCATGGTTCACTGCAATTTTGACTGCTACAGCTGAATTTGTCTGTAATTTTTCACTAAAGGACACTTACCTAACTGCATCCTCGACCGCAATTTAAATCACTACGTTTTCTAGCTACTTATACCTACAAAGACTCACTCTCCTATGCTAGAGCAGCATATATCTTGCTATCAAAGTTAACTGCAATTTCGACCTTATCAGCTGAATTCGTCTATAACTTCTCACAATATATGGACTCCAACTCATCTGCATCTGCGACTGCAATTTAAAAACATTGCTTTCTACGAATGAAAACGAAGGGAAAAAAAATGCTCACCAATTCCTGCCAATAACCTCCTTAGAAGAGTAACCAGTCATACTAAAAAAACCACTGCTTGCATACAAGATAGGACAATCAGGCTTAGTTGCATCTGAGACAACGAATGTTTGTTGAAGTGTAGACAACGCATCCTTCAATTCTTGTGAAACTCTTGGAAACAACCCCGACAATTTAGCCTCCGAACCATAATTCGATTCCCCTGAAGTCCTTGTTGAATCAGCAAACCTATCAGACATGCCTTTGCTCTTATCACCATCCAATGAAGAACTTGTCTCAACTGCTGCTACTAAATTGCCTGAGTTTACAACTAGTCCCCATTCCGCAGCTCTCTCGGCTATACTTGCTTCGGTTAGAATTTGATCATTATCACCAGAAGGAGCCTTTGTTGATGCTGAGTTTTCATCTGGTTTGTTAGCAAATGCCATCCATTTGTTCACAGATTCTTTACTGGTTCCAGAATTAGCTGATGATTCCTTTTTCTCCATCTATGAATTAATTGAATATCTTATCAACTATGACCTATCAAAAAAATTATATATGAAAATGAAAACTATGTTAAGTGATGAAAATTGAAATGATCATTGAGCATGACAAGTCATAAAAGAGACATAATTAAATGCAAAAGATGAATGTAGATAGTACTATCATGAGAGGAGGAGGGTGAGTGACCAACAAAAAAAAATAAAAAAAATAAAAATAGCTGTGTGTATATGTATGTAATTTAATTATAATTATATTATAATATAAGCCTATGAAATAAATCACATGTTGGAGAATGGAGAACCAAGTAAAAATAAATAAATGAAGGGAATGGCATGCCATGCAAATTTAATGAAATGAAGAATCAAACTAACAAAAAGTCAATAAAATCTGCAGAAAATGAGAAATCTTTAACTGAAAGTAGAATATCTTACACAATGAAATTAACCAAAATTCATAGAAGTTGAAAACTGAGTTAGACTCATAAGGAATGTAGCAAAGGCTGTACTGTGTTTGGCTGCAGTTGGATAGGTAAGCTTTTAGTGATTATGTCTTTTAGCTTTGATTTCAGTGCACAGGCTTTAGACAAAAAGGATAACGTTCAAGGATCACATAAATACAATACAACAACTCACAGTGTAAGTGTATGTACTTTCTTTGACGCTTAATATGGTAAATATTTACTTCTTACGAGGCAACATGAAATGTTTTCTATCCTTTTATATACATACCCTTTATGTAGTAGTACTCATGCTTTTCTCTCTTTTTATGTTAAATTGGTAAAAATAAATTCCTTTGCAAGAATTAAAGGATGCATACATTAAAGGTTCTAAACTAAACTTTTTCAAATCCACAATTTCTTAAAGTTTGTTTTAGCCACAAAAAATATATTTTAAGTTAAGAACTATATCAAAAACACCTAAGAAAATACATGTAAATTTTGTCCTAAATTAAACTAGAATAAATCAGTAAGGCTATGGACGAGAGTAGTATATGATTAAAAAAAGTATTTTTTTTAAGAATATATACCTATTATTTATAACCAATTTGTTGTAATAGTTTTCTTAAAATAAAATAAATACAAGCAAGTTAAGGTTTATGAGAAGAGACTAGACTTTCACAATATACCTAACGTCTTGTCCAAGACCGCGTATCCAAAACCCTAGTCTAGGGATGCAAACTATTAAATATTAATTATTTATGCTTGGATGCATTATTGTTAAAGTGGGTTGAATCAATTGTAGATACAAAAACCGTAAATCATAACTTCAAGTTTAATTCTAAGAAGTAAAATCAATTTAATTCGAGAACATCCAAAATTGTTAAAATCTATTATACACCTCTAGAATCAATTTTATCTTCCATAAAAATGAATTCAAACATAAACTATGACCGTTTTAAAAAATCATAAACTAAAATAATTGAAGTGCAGAGCAACATTTTCCAGCCAATAACTCTTATAAAATCACATGTTTTTGAAAATATACTTCTAGACAACAGATTTTGTTTTGACATGAATTCAAGTTTTTCATATGTATACATTAGAAGTAATATTTAGGTTTTGACAAAAAAAGGTAATATTAGGGGGTGGAAAGTTGTTCTCTTAAAGTCTAATTTTAGATTTACCAGCAAAAATAACCATATGTTGACATGTTGTTAGTTTTTATATTAGAAGAAGGACCACACATACCAGCATAAAAGACTAAATTATTGTCTCTATTTTTTTGAGGGGAAATTTTTTGTCTCTATTGTTATGTCGAGTGTCACTTGTTTAAATCAAGTACTCATCTTATCAAATAAATTTTAGTTCAATGCTAATTTTGTTCAATTATTAACAAAATGCGATTCCTTAGAAAATACTAAGTACTATTCACTATCCATTTAAAATGTCCACATCTTTCAATAGATATTTCTATAAAAACTAATCTTCAAATGGAACCAATAAAAACTTGAATACAAAAAGTATTGAGACCACCAACGTAGTGTTAAAAAAATGAATATTGTGAATTGAGAAAATGATTAAAAGAAGGAAAAAGAATGAAGAGGTAAGGTATGAAAATTTGTGAGGCTAGAAAATATTTGGCGTGTCAAGTAAATGAGAAAGATAAATATCACTATCGAAATTAAATATTTTGTATCCCATTTGAAAAAATGACAAGTGAATTAAATTTGGAGTGACATTATGGTGTGGTTGTGAGAACTCCCACGTTAACAAAAACGACGTTTGGAAATAGCGACCAATCAGAATCTTTTCAACATGTATTATTATCGTGTGAAACAGAGACCACGTGTGACTCATCCAAACTTTGTGTAATGTTTTTGCCTTGATGTTTGGTTTGTCATGATGATAACCCAAAAACATAATATTTCACTATCAATGATCCCACACGTGAATACGAGTACAAGGAATTAGACATGACTTGTTTTACTTTTACAACCTATTTTTGGACAACACCATGCTCATGTTAAGTATAAAAAAACATCGTTTCTACCCTAATTTTAGCTCAATGTTTGGTGCCAACCATACCAAGGGGGGAGGAATTTTAACCCGTGGAAAGGGGAAAAGAAAGGAGAAACAAATTACTTTTTCTATTTTAGTTTATTTCTTATAAAAAAAAACTATTATTATTTATACAAAAAACTATTTTCTTTTTCAAAATAATCAATGTTATTATATGGTTAGTGATCGTACCTGATCAGAAGGTGACTGTCGGTGCCTTGAATGCGGTGGTTTGAGTGGTGGTAGAATGCTTCAAGAATACTTTTTGGAACGGAGAGGGGTGTGTACCTGCAGTCGCTCCGACGCTCAAGTTAGTAGAGATCAGAGAGTGAGGGTTTAGAGGAAGAGTTCAATTCTACCTTGGGGACTGCGATGAGTCCCCTATATATAGAGGTGGAGGGCTGCAGAGCCGTTGTAATGACACACTTAGCTCTGGCGGTTACGAAATCGTTGGAAGTGTAACCGCTAGAGAGTTTATTGCGGGAACGTGCAGAGAGACGTTGTGGTTCGTTTGAACCGGTCTTGCTCGCTCCGTGCACCCCCTCGCGGGGAAGGGGTGTGTCACAAGTAATTTTGTCAAACGTGGTATTTGGGCTTTGCATAGTATTGGGCCCAAGTAAATGGGCCAAAACTCCTTTTGGCCGGTCCAGAACAGTAGCCCCCCAAGTCGTTGCTCTTTATGAAGAGTAGTGACTTAAGGGCGGGCCTGTTTGCTACTCGTAAGTGGCCAAGAATGAGAAGGTTGTTTTTGAAAGCCGAGCCGTTCGAGGCGTGTGGGAACGCCCCGCATCTGGGAACCGTGTGTCTTTGGCAGCTATAATGATGAAGAGAATTTGGACGAGAGCGCGTCGGGGCGTGCTAGCTATTTCTTCTTACATTTTTTGATTCATAGCCGGACAGGTTCGCCAGTTGAAATGCTTTTAAGCTCGGCCACTGAATTGTTCGATTGTTTCTTGATCAGATGAAAAAGATTCCCTCGTCAGGAAGTTTGGTCGATTGTCATTCCACCATTAATGCCTAGATCTTGGGGGAAGGTGGATGAGACATGACCTTTGGCTTCTAAGTGACACGTGTAAAGGCTACTATGGCACTTGAGTACCTAGTGCCTGGAGTGTATCCTTGGTTTGTGTTTCCAAGGTGTCATCAGTACCGTTGATTTGATCCTAGCGTTTGAGGAACCGATATGATTGATCAGATCCCTTAGATGGATGGTGTAATTTGATCTGGACCGTGGGTGTGCCATTTGAATGGAAAGTTGTATGCAGAGGGTTGTACCGGATTGGGACTTTGTGCCCTTTGAGAGGCTTTGTGAAGTGGGTATAAATAGTTCAAACGTTTGTTTGGAACCTTTACACCACTCCCTTTCTCAGAAACTTAGAAAATTTCCAAGAGTTCCTCTAAAGGCAAAGCATTTTCGAGCCTTCAACTTCTCATTTCAACACCAGTTTTTCACCCATCGTAACAGGTAATGTTCTGATCCTTTTTCTTCCCTTTATTTCAATACTTGACTTCCTTAGTCTCCCGTTTAAGGAACTGTAGAAATGCATGTTTTTTTAGGGTAGAAGTTACTCCGATGTGGTGGTTTCCGTCGTTTGTGACGGTGGTTTCCACTGCGTGTAGGGAGGTTTAGGATTTTTGCTGCTGAGAAGAAAGTCCTCGAGGACGCTCTTCATGATGCTTCCTTGCCTGGTGAGGATGAAATTGAAGATACAGCTGACCTGGTCTACAGAATCGAGGAGTTGGAGAGGAACCTGGTGGGTGTCGCGCGCCATGGCTTTGACAATGCGATAGACCAGCTCAAGGTGGTGAATCCTGGTGTGGAATTCCGTGTGGATGGAATCCATTTCTTGAAGTATGTCAGGAATGGGAAGATTGTTTCTCAGGATGAAGACATGCATGTTGGAAACGCCCAGGGTTATACAGCCTTGTAATCTCTGATAATCTTTGCTTTTTGTAACTGGCGTTCGCACCACTGACATTGTGTAGTCCTTCATGGCCTGCATTTGCTTTGCTGTTTGTTCGATTTTTAATTATACTTTTCTGAAAATGTTTGTTTTATTTTCAAGTACAATATTTCGAACTGAGTGCTCGTTGTGTGAGGCTTTCTATATTGTTGAGAGCGAACTGTTCGGTTTGCACGCTTTGCACGTGTAACAATTCGTATGCTGCTGGTGTTTTTCTGTCCCTTGGTGCTTGTTTTGGACAAACGAGGCGACCTTTGAGAACAGAGTGAGAAGCTCGTTGAGGTGGAGTGGCCTACCCCCCGGCAGTCATTGTTTCGATGAAATGAATTAATGACTGGAGATTTTTGCATGTCCGCCGTCGATTTTGTACTCTAACTCGTTGTTTATGAGCTTAAAATTTTGCCCTTCTTTCCCATGTATTGTTGCTCGATCAGAACGTTTACCTTTGCGTTGTTTTGCAAGGGAAAATCTGGGCGTGAGAGTTCTAACCTTTACGCGGAGTATTTGTTAGAAGCATTTCACATCCAAGAGTTAGTTTATCTGAATGTGTGTCCAAAGTTGTGTTTCGGATGGTGAGCAGCGGATAAACGAAGAATTCAATCTAAGTTCAACGCACTGAGGCGTGAATCACCCATCGCGAGCTGGGGTCCTACCTAACATGTCGAGCGGTGATGTCGTAGTTGGTAGCGATTATACTGAGGAGTATGTGAATCTGTTGTGTAGATTTCACTTATCCTTTTTGTTTTTTGGATTCAGAGTGGCACCACTTTCCTCCTCCGTTGTAATTGCTCGTTTTTGGAGAGCATGAAGGTCATTGTATGGAACTAAGTATGTACCTTATAGTAGTTTGGCTCAATTTTGCCATCTAAGTATAATACTTTTTGAGTTTTTCGGCATTCCAAGTTCTAGGAATTGTGCCTTTGTGGAGGTCTTCGAGTCCATAAGCTCCTGTTTTGGTTTTCATCCGGACTCTGTAGGGTCCCTCGCAGTTGGCGGCGAGTTTTCCCTCCTCAGAGTCTTTCTGGTTTCGCCATAGAACGAGGTCGCCTACTTCGAATTCCCTCTTTATGACTTTTTTGTTGTGGCGAACGGCTATTTTTTGTTTTAGCGTTGTTTCTCGCAAAGCTGCTTCACTCCTGACTTCGTCTACGAATTCGAGTTCTTCACGTAAGTTGGCCGCGTTGGTTGGGAAGTCCAAGTCGGTGCTAGTTCGCCAAGTGAGTTCGGTTAACTCAATGGGAATGACCGCTTCTGTCCCGTACGTGAGTCAAAATGGTGACTCGCCAGTAGTAGAGTGAGGAGTAGTTCTATAGGCCCAGAGGATCGTATGTAGCTCCTCCACCCAGTTGGTTTTGGTTGCGTCCAGCCTTCTTCGTATCCCTCGTAAGATGACCCTGTTCGCTGCTTCGGCGAAACCGTTAGCTTGGGGGGGGTGTTCGACGGATGTGAAGCTTTGTTTGATGCCGATGCTTCTCAGGTAGTCCTGGAATCTCTGATCGGTGAATTGAGTTCCATTGTCGGATATCACCAGGGCCGGTACTCTGAATCTTGCTAGGATGTTCCTTTTGAAGAAACAGAGTACGTTTTTTGCGATGATTTTCGCTAATGGTTTGGCCTCGATCCACTTGGTTGAGTAGTCGATTGCAACGACTAAATATTTGAGTTGGCTGGCAGCTTTAAGGAATGGTCCCAGTAGGTCGATGGTCCACCATGCAAAAGGCCACGGAGAGACCAAAGATGTCAGTTCGGTTGGAGGTGCGAGGTGCATGTCTCCGCGCCGTTGACATTTATCGCACAGGTTGACGTAGTCTTTCACATCTTTTAGCATTGTGGGCCAAAAGTATCCTGCTCGAAGGTGATGGTGAGAAAAACCACAAGAGGGGGGGGGGTTGAATTGTGTTTTCAAAAACTTTTCTTTCTTACGTTCTAAAAAACTGTTCCCAGATTCAGAGTCTAAAATAGTTCAGAGTCTGGCTTGAGTTCAGAGTCTTAGTGCAGCGGATAATAGTAAGAGAACAGAGAAAGAAAGAACACAAGCAATTATACAGGTTCCTTCCACAAACCGGAAGTAGTCCTGTCCCCCTTGCACTTCCAAGGAGAGTTCCACTAAAATGCAATGTCGGATTACAAGTTGCTCAAACACACAAGTAAGAGACTTCTCAATGCTCAAGGACAACTCCAAGAGACTTCTATGCTCAATCACACAAGAAAGAGACTTCTATGCTCAAGGACAACTCCA
>Ga0315913_1003473_pt1 | contig 18950 bp, 11 predicted proteins | sample MpolsnodulesMG_FD_207736 | JGI IMG/M metagenome (GOLD analysis project Ga0315913, IMG submission 207736) | Medicago polymorpha root nodule microbial communities from Los Angeles, California, United States - small nodules | ecosystem: Host-associated > Plants > Roots > Nodule | place: USA... | reverse complement strand
AAAAGAAAAAATACATTGCACGAGTTAACGCACTAGTTATAATTACAATAGTTTTTTTTTTTTGACGGAGTTATAATTACAATAGTTAAGTATTGAAAGTTGAATCGATGTATGGAAGGTATGCACTGCTTGATTTGTGCCTAAATATCTTTGTCTTCCTAAGTATGTACGGTGGCGTGGAAAGTTATGTGTAGACCTTGGGCTGAAGGTGGTTTAGATATCAAGCCTACGCGTTTGATTAATGAAGCTCTGATCCTGAAATTGTCTTGGGACTTAATCGCAAAGGACTCACAATGGGCTAGTTTATTTAAGAGCCGCTTTTTCTCATAAGGGCAGCCGTGTACACGTTACTTCAAATCCTCGGTTTGGTCGGGTATTAAGGAGCACATCAACACAATTTTGCTTAACTCCATGTGGATAGTAGGAACCGGGGACCGTATACACTTCTGGGCTGATAATTGGTTAGGTGCACCATTAGTGGATTTGATGAATCTTGATGCGGCATTCCATCGTCACCTTAAAGGCATGTTGTCGGAAGCTATTGCAAATGGAGGCTTCGTCTTGCCTACGGCTTTAACTGATCTGGGGGACATCAAGGAACGAGTGGATAATATTGCTCTCCCTCACAGCCCACTCCCCGACGTGTTGGTTTGGAAGCACTCTTCGGATGGCACTCTTTCTTCAAAGCATGCTCACTCCTTTTTGTGTCCGCAAGCAACGACAATGCCTTGGGCTGAGTATATTTGGAACGCTACTGTTCCTCCTTCCCATTCTTTTATTTTCTAGAGGCTGCATCTTGGTAAAATGCCCACGGATGAGAACCTTAGGCACCGGGGATGCATTGTTGTGTCAGTCTGTAGTCTGTGCTTAATTTCTGATGAATCTTCAGACCATCTTTTCTTATGCTGCCAATTTGCTACTCGACTTTGGGATTGGATTGGACAAAAATTAAATTGTGCCATAGACACCACTTCGGTTGCTACTCACCTCTCTTGCCGTCCAGCCAGGTGCTCCTCTCAAGTGTCAGACATTTTCTTGGCAGCGGTCTTGCATACCACTCATACTATTTGGTGGGCGCGTAACTCCCTGCGCTTTTCTGTGGTAATTCCCACTTTGCACTCCGCAAAGATCCGTATTCACTCCTCTATAGCAATGTCTGGAAATATTTCAAAAGGTAAATGCTTGCAATCGGACTTTGATTTTCTTGAATCTTTTGCGGTTTCGCATAACTGTCGACATGTCAAGGAAATTATCTTGGTTTTATGGAAGGCCCCTACCTCGCCGTGGATGAAAGTTAATACGGATGGCTTGGTGATCGGGGCACATGCAGCTTGTGGGGGGCTGTTCCGTGACTCTCTAGGTACCTTTCGAGGTGGTTTTTACTGTAACATTGGTGTACAGTCTGTTTATTATTCAGAGGTTTTGGGAATTATTTTAGCTTTAGAATATGCTGCTCAGAAAGGGTGGAGGAACGTTTGGCTTGAGAGTGACTCAACCAGTGCTCTCTTGATTTTTACACACCCCACTTTGGTTCCTATATTGTTACGCAACAGATGGCATAATGCTCGTCGGCTGGGAGTTCAGATTTTTCTTCACATATTTACAGAGAAGGAAACAGTTGTGCGGATAAATTGGCTTCTCTGGGCCACAACACTATTGGAGAGGTTTGGTTGGATCGACTTCCCCCTCTTTTGAGTCTTGATTTCTTTCGGGACCGATGTGGATTTCCTACCTACAGACTCCCTTGATCTGTCGATGGTCACGGTTGTTTGCTGTTTTCTTTTATGCTTTTCTCTTTGTTTTCTTTGAGGGTCTTGGTATAGTCCCCCCTCCTTCTGTAATTATTTTTTCTTTTTTTAATAAAATTTCTTGAGTGTGGCGGTATAGGATGGAGATTTCTCGGGGTGCCAACCTAATTGGGATGCTGGTGAAATCTCTTGATGCTGATCCACCCTCCTGTTCATCAAAAAAATAAAAAAACTGATTTAAATTATATACTATATATAATGTGTAATGCGTGTCGTTAATTACTGAAATCTTCCATATTGGATGAGAGTGGTGTTAATACATCATCGTTTTGATGCACTAAAATTTTCAAACATGATTTCAAACCGAGAAGCAAAATAGGTAACTTGGAAACAATTACGGATGTAATTTTAATCTGCTTCATCAATGAATGATAAGTTTATATTTTTCTTAAACATGGTTTGGCTTCATGCGTTGAAACATTTTAATCAATTAAGGCTTTAAAAGTTGCACATATTTCATCTGCGTGACTCATAATCATAAGTTCAAACCTTAAACACCTCACTTGACAAAAAATAATAAATTGCACAAGTCCAAGTATTATGTAAAGTGAAGGTATAAAAAAGGCCGCACATTTGATCATCGGTAAAAGTTGCTCACATGACAATATTACATTCAACTTTAATAATAATTCAAATTTTGTATTTTAGAATAATAATAATAATAATAATAATAATAATAATAATAATAATAATAATAATAATAATAATAATAGAGTAGCAATCAAATTAACATTAACATTGACATAAGGAAACAAAATATGAAAACTTGTTTAAAGCTTGAGTGATAGATCTAGCTCAAACGATCCAGAATCGGAAGGTTCTTCTTCATTGTTAGACTTTGATAGATCATGAATACCATCTTTGGAAGAAGTAGGAGGCACAATAATTTGCTTTTCTATGTTTGAGTTTGAACTTGTAGCAATACTTGTAGAAGAATCTCCCAATTTTAAAATAGCACCAATTTTATTATTATTTGTACCATCTTCGATCCTTGAAGTAGTTGCACCGCCAATACCTAGGTTTCCAAACCCTCTATTACCATCCCCCATATTTCTCAATGACACAGAGAGAAGGATTTAAGATCTTTTGCAACAAAGCACTATGGCTGTACCCAAAACTGTGTGGGGTAATCTTAGGGCTAAAATAAGGTGGTTTTTGAATCATTGACTCGGTTCGAACCCCGAGTGATCTGTAATCATAAGGTCGAAAAAGAGTAGGGTTAAAGTAAGATTGCCCTAAACCTAAAACACCATCATCATACCGTTGTTTCCGTTGCTTTTCTAAAGTACGTTCCGCCTTATGAGCGTTCTGGTGTCCTCCCAACGCTTGTGAAGTAGAAAATTGCCTCTTACAAAAGGAGCATGAAAAGGATCTTGAATCTGAATTCTTCTCTTCATTGATGTTCTCATCTTTTCCTTGATTGTTGTCGGTAGGAAAACCAGATGATGAACCAATTTGAATAGGGCCAAAAAAATTGTGCTCTTGCACCTTTGACACGGGAACTGAATCTTCTTTTGATAGCTTCATGAAATCAATAGGTTTATCGAGTTTTGAGTTTGAGGATTGAATCTGTTCAATCTCCTTCATGTTCATCCGTTTTTTTGAGTGGGAAGAATCACCTCGATCTCGTGAAGTGGAAGAGATGCTAGAGGATTCAGATACCATGGTAAAAATTAGGGATAGCAAACTAAATCTTATGTTGGACTAATGTCGGATAGGTTATGTTTTTTTTTGGGAGGTTGTGGTTTTTTATTTGGTGAATAGAGAAGCTTATATAAGAAGAGTTTTTTGTTTAAAAAAATAATTGAGTCAACGCAAATATTTTAGTCTAAAATAAAAATATATAAAAAAAAAGAGTTAATGCAAATATCATTATCAATAAGGAAAGAGATATCTGATGCATATTTTACTTTATTATTTGAATTATAATTAGTAATTACAATAGCTAAGTATTGAAAGTTCCTCTAAAAAAAAAAAGTATTGAAAGTTGAAACGATGTATGGAATATATGCACTGCTTGATTTGTGCCTAAATATTGTCTTCCTAAACTGATTTAAACTATATACTATAATGTGTAACGTGTGTCCTTAATTACTGAAATCTTCCATATTAGATGAGTGGTGTTAATACATCATCGTTGTGATGTACTAAAATTTCTTCCCTCAAAAAAAATAATGTACTAAAATTTTCAAACATGATTTCAAATCGAGAAGCAAAGTAGGTAACTTGGAAACAATTACGGATGTAATTTTAATCTTCTTCATCAATGAATGATATGTTTATATTTTCTTAAACACGGTTTGGCTTCATGCGTTGAAACATTTTAATCAATTAAGGCTTATAAATTGCACATGTTTGGTCTCCGTGATCCCTGCTCTTAAATTTAAACGACGAACACCTCACTTGACAAAAAATAAAAAAGTACACAAGTCCAAATATCATGTAAAGTGAAGGTATAAATAAAGGACACACATTGATCCTCGGCAAAAGTTGCTCACATGACAATACTACATTCAATTCAATAATAATTTAAATTTTGAATTTTAGAATAATTTTTTTTTAAGAAATCAAAATGGAATAACCAATTCGGTCAATTCAAAAAGAATAACTATAATAATTTAAAAAAATGCAGACACATTCAACATTCAAAATTATAATTACTACTATAATTTATTGCATATCCATTAATAGAATTTATTTATTTTTAATTATGATATCTATTCATATTTTATATAATTTTGTAACACTTTTTAAAACATATTATATTCTTAATAAATAGACATTTGGATGTATTATCACTAGTACAAATCAAGGATCCAAGACCTGTTTTTTTAGAGATTTAAGACCACTTTTGCACAAAAACAGGTCTGAAATCTTTAAAAATCAGGTCTTGTATCCCTGATTTGCACCAGTGTATTTTTGGAATTATATGAAGAAAAAAATTATAAAAATTAACAATTTTTAAATGAATTTAATTTGAAAGAAAACCAAAGGTTGGTAAATATCTATATATTAATAATACATATATGAAAGCTAAAACGAAGACCTCACATTGATCCTCAACAAAAGTTGCTTACGTCGTAGAATTACATTCAACCTCAAAAATAATTTAAAGTTTGAATTTTACAATAATTTTAAAAATAAATAATTTAAAATTAAAATAATATAGAAATATTAAAAATACCAATTATAAGAATAATTTAGTAGATTTTCTTAAAAAATAAGTATAATTTACTACATATCCATAAATTAGATTTTCATTTTTTTTTTAAATTATGTACTATCTATTTATTGGTGATATAATTCGCTAACAATATTTTTAAAACATATTATATGCTTCCTAAAGTAGATAAGTGAATTTAGTTTTTGAAATTATATGATAATTTATTTTTTTGAATTTCAGAATAATATAAAAAAATATAATTTTTCTAAACGAATTTAAAAAATTAAAATTTCCATCACTTTCAAAAAATAAATTTAAAGTTTTAGTCAATCCAAACAAAAATTTAAATTAATGACAAAATTTAAAACTGATTAAATTTTCAATTAATATTTTAAAATCAGATTTTCATAATTAATGACAATAATTTAATGCATTCTATAATTTCAAATTTCAAATATTAATTTAATGAATCCTTAAAAAAAGTCAAAATTTGTAAAAAAAAAAAAAAGAAAGAAAGTAAAATTAATGAAACGAAGTCCTCTAAAAAATACTCATTCCGTCCCATATTATGTGACTCAATTGACTTTGTCACGTATGTCGATACACAATTTTGAACTTAAATATCTTTAATAATCTATTACAAAAAAGTATGAAAATTTGATATTTTGAAAATATTCATCGAGACGAATCCAACAACATCTTATGTTCATCGAGACGAATCCAATAGCATTTTATATGCTATATTTTGTCTTTATCCATTAGTAGAAACATACGATCAAAGTATGTATCATGAACAACACACATTTTTAAATTAGGACATTTAAAATGAAACAAGTAATAATTAATCCAATGAGTAAAACTTCTTCAAATATGAGATCTTTAAAATGTAACTTAACCCTTCTTTAAAAAAATTGTAACTTATCCCTAATATCTTTAAAATTATATTCCAACTCTATTACTTTAAAATCTCCCTCTGATAGCGGGCATACCGTAGTTATTCCCCCATTTGAGGCCCTTCAAATGAGAAAATTTTCTTTGCATGTGCAGAGATGGGAAGAGAAACCCTTGGATGAAAATTTGTGAATGGGTATTGAGAATTGAGATCATGACCCATCCCCACAATGTACCTGTTCCTAAAAATATTACGATCTCTTTTGGTCATTTTATAAATAAAAAAATTAAAATAATTTCTTTAAAACAAATTAAGGATTCAAATTACCCTTACTCGTGTTATTCTCATATAATCCCAAGTATTTTAAGTTCATCCTTTATTATAAAAGTTAGACTTGATCAGCTAGCATGTTTTCCCTAATCCCTTACATTTTTTCCTCCTAAGCATGTAATTATTGCTAATCTAATCTCTCAACCACACACTTAATCACAGCCGTTGATTCAAACTCTATTTTCAAACTCCTCGCTTTCTCTCTTATACATAAACGTCATAATGGCAATTGAAAACAATTCTAATCATCCTCTTTTTTCCTCCATAATACGTAATTAATGCTAATCAACTCAGTCAACCACTCCCTTCATCTCAGCCGTAGATCTCATAACCTTTCATGTATTAATGTTCCATGATTTGAGTCAATCACCCCTACATCTCAGCCGTAGATCTCATAACCTTCCATGTATATTAACGAATGCATTCCCATTATCCTTCTGCCAACATTTTTGCTCAGCTGTTATATTCTAAAAATGCACCGTGTGAAACTTTATTGTCTTACTGTCAACATAAAACTTTACCCTTTCACTTAAAACTTTACTGTCAACATAAAACAGTTTACAAATATTTATGGAATTTAATGATATTCATGGAACTTAATGATATTTCATTATGATTAAAAGAAAAATCATTACTTATTATTGCTATTCGAATTTGAAATTGATTGTCATCTATATAACAAGTCAAATTTCAAATATTTATGGAACTTAATAATATTTCATTTTGAATAAAAGAAAAATTATTACTTATTATTGCTAATTGAAAATTCAGGTCATGAATAGATGGTTCAGTAGTAAACCAATGTCCAAGCCAAATGTCAACTATTGGTATTTATGATTGGTATTTATGGAACTTAATGTACATAATGTTTATCACGAAGTCTTTCGTAATGTATTTTGGTGATTAAAGTACAAACCTTTTTTTTAACGTATGCTACCATTTCATTTTGTTTCTATTGTTGTCGTAGAAGGGAACATATTTTTAAATGTTGTTATAACTTCTATCAACTATGTATGCTTACATTGTTGCGACTTATTCGTTTAACTTCTTCTCGGTAGGACCCGTGCGATAGCACGGGTCAAGAGTCTAGTTATAAAAGTAATATAGAATTTACAAAGAAAATATATTGATGGGTTCCCTACATAGACCCACACGAATCGAGATGGAGTAGAACGGGAATAGAGATAATCTGAGGGGTTAAGATAGGGAATCAGGGATCACTCCCCTCCCCACCTCATTAAACAATACAATTTGAATTTACTATTGCATGTCACTTTCTTTTTAGAGGTATTGTTGCTCACTTATTCATTATGTTATATATCATGGTTGATAATTTTAGTTAGAGAATGGGATAGAGAGAGAGAGAGGCGCCAACCATGGCGAAACCTCAGGCAACCACATCGGCATCACTCATCGGCGTATTGGAGGGGTGGGGCTCCAGCTAGTGTGGCACAAATGGGGGATATTAAGTGGAAATGACTGAGATGAGCCACAGACGCCGAAAAGCGTTTCAATTGGGTTATCGAGGATAGGACAGACCTAGGAATTTTTCTCGGCATGGAGGTTATAGGATGGACAAGTTTTGCTCTACAAGATTTTCTTAGGACAGAAGACGGTTTCCTGCTGCCAATCATTGCATTCATTAGAATTCAAGGTATTTTAACGACCATTCACTGCTTGATCAAGGACGCAATTTTTCTTGAGGCTGATCACATACAAGGAGACACCATCACTCCCAAAGCAAATTAACATCGCAGCCAGCTCCAATTCATGGTAAACAACACGCTTCTAGGGCTTCCTTTTACATCACAAACATTCATGAACATGTGTAGTATGTGTATTTGCCTAAGGCTTTTGAGGTTTGTGGTATCTTGTCAGATGTTTATATCTCTCGAAATAGAAATGCTAAAGGCCAAATATTCAGGTTACTGAGCTTCATTCATGTGAAGGGTGTTGATAAGCTTAATAATGCTATGAATAATGTTTACTTGGGATAGAATAGGGTTTGGGAAAATGTTCCTTGATTTGATAAGTTCGGAGAAGTTAGGAAAGAACTGTTATAGAGAATGGAGGAGGACATGAAACGGGCAGCAGTGGGAGGAAAAAAAATCAAAAATTATGATTGAAGGAGAAAAAATTATTGAGGGATAAAAAATTAATGAGGAAGAAAAAAGAGTGGTTGGGGAGGAAGAGTTGGGAATTGCAAGAAAACAAGAGTTAGAGAAGGTTCAGTTGAGTGCTCAATGTAGCGAGGAGGGGAGGGAAAATGATCGTTAGCCGTAAGTGGAGAGGTTTCTTACGCCGGTATGATTAAATGGAAAGGGATAAAGTATGAGGGAGATAGATACATTTGATGTGAAATTAGTTTTGGAGGTTACATGCAAGTGTTATTTTAATAATGATGATGTTGTTTGGGATAGAAAAGGCGTTGTTGCAAGAGCGCTGAATGGGAAAAATATGTGCAGCAAAAAATTTCAAGACGTAGGTTTCGAAAATTTTCGAGTGTTATCAGGGGGAACAATGTGGTTTGAATATGTTTTTGATGATGCTCTTTAGCTTTATTTATCTTTTTGATAATTACCTTGTGGTTAGCATGTTAAAGCACCCAACATCTATGTGTCTTGGTCTAGAATTCACTTGTGTCTTGTGAAAAAGTGTCATTGTTCATCTTTTGGCTTGTTGAATCAATTCATCATACACTGAATCGACTCATCTATGTCTCTGCAGATGAATCGAATCACAACTCCTCTAATCGTATCACATGTGAATCGATTCTTCACAGTTTGAATCGTATCATAAAACTCTCTGACTCGCACTGAATCGATTCAACTGAAGGTTGAATCGCATCATTCTTCATCCTAGGCTCACTTGAATTGATTCACTTATGCACTGAATCGTGTCATCCTTCATGTATTCTTGGCTTGTACTTTTGTTGTCTGAATCGATTCACTCATTTAGTGAATCGATTCACCATGTTATTTTTGCGCGAAAATTTTGTCTTGTCAACTCCTCTATATATATAGTCTCCTCCTCATAACTCTCAAATTATTGAATCATTTTCAACTATTCTCTCTAGGTCTCAAAAACTCATTGCACATAAATTCTTCAGGATTAAACACTTTTTCTTAGAATCACTTTGTACATTGAGTCACATTGATTTTCTAGGGTGCAAGTAAGGATTGTAAGTTGGTTCTTTCAAGAAAATTGATTGGGCTTAATCAAGGCTTCAAAGTGAAGTGAATAATCTCATTCCAAAATCTATTCAATTCTTCAATTTCATATGCATTGTGTTCTCAATTGATAGTTTGGTATTATTGTTCATATATGTTTGGTTTTGAAATTCTCTAAAGTTTTGTAAATTGTTTAAGGCACATTAAAGTTTGATTTTTAATAATATTTGTATTGTGAATCACTCAATTCTAAATTGAACCTTATTACACATAGGTTTATCTTTTTGCTTGTGATTGTTTGCGCACAATTCCAATAGTCGATTTCGTTTAAATCAATTTTTATGAAACTCCAGAAAAACCTTTTAAGAAGCTATTCACCCCCCTCTAGCTTACAATCTTATTGGCCATATAGACCAACAAGTGGTGTCATAGAGCTTGGTCTCTTCTTAACAGCTAACTACCGGAAGAGTTGATCCATATGGCTAATAAGAAGCCCAATGGGGCGTATAATATAGCGCCTATTTTCGACGAAGAAAATTACAACTATTGGAAAAAATGTATGAGCGTTCATATCCAATCAGTGGATATGGATGTGTGGGACGTCGTGGTCAATGGGTGGTTTCAACCGCAAGTTGTTGCCAACGGTGTAGCACAAGAAAAGGCAAAAGTCGATTGGAGCGATGATGACAAAAAGAAGGTCCAATATGACTTGAAGGCGAGAAACATCCTCATTTCCTCCCTTGGATTTCATGAGTATCATTTCGTCTCTCATTGTAAGACAGTTAAAGCTATGTGGGATGCATTAGAAACCCTTCATGAAGGAACCGATGATGTCAAACAATCAAAAATTAATACCCTTGTGCAACAATATGAGCTCTTTCGCATAGAGGATGGTGAATCCATCTCTTCCATGCAAATGGGATTCACTCATATTGTAAACAAGTTGCAAAACTTTGGTAAAATAATTTCAAACCAAGATTGCACTAATAAAATTTTGAGTTGTATGATAAGGGAATGACAGTCCAAGGTTACCGCTATCAAGGAATCACAAAATCTAAGCACTCTTAGCATGATCACACTTTTTGGAAAGCTAAAGGAACATGAGCATGAGATCACTCGGTTCAAATCTAGTGAGGAAGAGGGCAAGTTGAAAGACAAGAAACCGGTTGTGTTTAAAGCCTCTTCGTCCAAGGCAAGTTAATCTATCATTAGTGAGGGTGACTCCAGAGGAGAATCACCAAATGAAGAAGATATAGTACTCCAAAAAATGATGAAATTGCTCAACTATGTTTCATGGGACAAATAAAGAAATCAATTGAGGTTAGTGACCGGAACTCTAAATTTAATCCATCATAGTTACAAAATGTTCTAGTAGAAATTCATGGAGATGCCATGAATGTTTTTAAAATTATCGGAACCAAATTTATGGAGATGCCATGAAGGTTATAATAGCTTACTTTATGTAATATAAACCAAATTTATGCATATAAATTGAACAATTGTTTAATTTTTTTTAAACATAAGTTTTATGTATATAAATTGTAGTTTATTTTAGTCAAAAATTGTAGTTTATTTTAGTGGTCCATCCATTTTTTTTTTCATACTCCTTGTTGATCCGCTGAACACTCTTGCAATCCTTCTCACCCGTTGGATTTGTGTCTTGACCAATGGTTGTGATTTCTTCAATTCGTAACACTCACAAACACCGTTTTATTGGTTTCTAATCATTTCGATGGCATAATAACACGTATATATCACGACTTCTAATCCATGGATTTTCATAGATAGGTATCGATATAGACAAAAAGGATAGAGGAATAGGAATCTTAAAATTATTTCGGCCCTATATCAATTTTCTATTGATGCTACAATTCCTGTCCACTTTTACCTTTTCCCAACTTTTTATGGACAGATATTTGTTGTAGTTTTTATCATTAAGTTATGTTTTTTATTTTTGTACAAATTTGAAGTCATGTATTTATTGGGATGTTTGATCTGTTAGATGTGTATGAAAAATATTTATTATCATTTTAATAGACTTTACTTAGTTATCTTTAAATATTAGTCTCACTGGTCAGTCATTACACACATTCTGTCTAAACACCCAAATACTAGAGTCCTTTCCTCTAGCAATCAAAATGTTAACAAAAAATAAATAAAAAATATTAGTCTCACGATTGCGCGAGAATATTTTGGTTTTAAAAAAGGGTTAAATATGTTTTTCCTCCCTATAAATATATCAACTTTTCGTTTTAGTCCCTCTAAAATTTTCCTTCAACTTTTAGTCCCTATAAAATTTTCAATCGCTACTTTTGGTTGCTATTTTTAAGTTAATTTTAGTCTTTTTTAATGAAATTGTGCAGAAATGTGTAAAATATTGTAAAAATATTTCCCAAAAAAAATTAGAATTTTTTAACAAAACATAAATTTAATATGAATTTTTAACCATCAAAAATATAAAAATTCATATTAAATTCATGTTTTGTTAAACAATTCTAATTTTCTTTGGGAGAGATTCTTATAATATTATGAATGTTTCTGCAAAATTTTATTCAAAAATATGAATTCTACATATGAGTTTACTTTAAAAGAGGGACCAAAAGTGAGGATGGATAATTTTTTGAGGACTAAAAGTTGAAGGAGAATTTTAGAAGAACTAAAACGAAAAGTTGATATATTTATAAGGACCAAAAACATATTTAATCCTCTAAAAAATTATAATGTATATGATAGCCCTTAAGAACAGAGCAATAAGCTAATTAGGTTATGAATAAGTACTATACTTGGTACTTCCCTTCAATGATTTAGATTCCATTCCAAGATTTCCGTGCTTACCATGTATGTGTCAGGTCTTCTTCATCATATTTTAAAATGACCGTGTCATTTTCGAATCAAACTAAAAATTAGAATAAGAAAAATACGCAGCTAGAATTTAGGAGAGTGGCTATAGATATAGTTTAGCAAGTTGAGAAGGAGGATACTTTTTGTCATGAAAGGATGGTAAAAAATGGAAGAATATGAAAAAGTTTTGTGAATCACAAGCCAATGATTTTAGTCTTCTTCATGCCAATGACAAAAATTAAAGAAGAATATGAAAAAGTTTTTTGTGAATCACATGGCATATTGATTTTTCGTCTTCTTCATGTCAATGGCATAGAAAAAGCAATGTGCATCATAATATTATATTTCGCTTATTCGTAAAAGCTTCCTACTTGTTGTATTGAGTATGATGAGTATATGCAAGTGATGAGTATGATTGTTTCAATTGTATATAGAGAACAAGTTTAGAGTTCATGTATTAATACCAAATTGGCAGATATCTAGTTTTTGTTGACACACAAACAATGACAGATCGAGAAATTTCAATAAATGGGGTCAAGATCATTTATCATAAATATATATAAAAAAATATATAAATTTTAACTAATAAAGATGACATCATAATATTGTGCAAAAGTTTAGAAAATAAAAAATTATAGTATTGTATATCCAAAAATTTAAATTACTTTAATATTGAAGAATTATATATGATAAAAATGAATAAAAATGGCTCCACCTTCATGAATCCTTCTAAGTTGATTTGGTTTCATGGAGGATAAAAAATAAATCAAATACGAAAGAGTGAAGCAAATCCTCTCCAACCATTGGAGGGTCAGCTCAAATTTGGTCTATTGATTTCAATATACTCCTAGCACTTGGATTTTTCCCGGTTTCTTTTAATAAAACAATGCATTTTTTAATACTGATAGCTTTAAGACTCTTGCATGAAGAAACAATGCATTTTCTTTTAAAGTTATTAGACCATCTTTAATGGAGGTGTCTCAAACTTTGAAGACTTGGTACTTATTTTGTTCATAAGGCAAAATTTCCTTCACTTATCACTCAATCCACTTTTATCTTTCAACAGAAACTTAATCCACATTTTTGTTAGCCTTTACTCTATAGTAGTAGTATCATTGTGTAATTATTTGTCTTTAGTGCACTAAATAAGCTTTTGTGGGGTTGAACATGAAATTATATATGGGGTCATCATCATAATTTATTTAGTTACTAGTTAGAAAAAGGAGGGATACTTACTTGGGCACAAGCCTAAATAAATATATTTAGGCACGCACAAAAAACATAAAAATAAAATAAAAGAGAATAACATTAAATAATGTCAATTGATATGACTAGATAGTTTTTCTTTAATTTTTTCATTTCAATGAAGATGTGTCGCCTAACAAAATTGATTTGTGATTGTATTCATGAAAATTTTCTCTAAAAAAATAATGAACATGTGGGGTCAACAGCCCTCAACTGTAGTAACGTGGATCCGTGCATGCACACGGATTTGTTAATCCGTGTAGACATCACGTTAAAAAAAATGTAATAAAAAAATACAGTTTCTATCTATATGATATTTGTGAGTTTTTCTATTTTTGAAGTCTTATTTTTTATTATAGACATAAACTTCAGAAAAGTGACATGAACGTTGAATTTTATCATGATTTTTTGCAGGCAAGTACAAGACATTAAAATATGACTTTCTGCATAAAATTAAAATTTTGTGACATTGGACAGATTAATTATGAATTTTAAACTATTAAAAACTAAAAAAAAAAAACACCAAAATCTCAATCTACATATCAAATTCTGAGTTGGTTTTTTGCAGACACCTATATAAAAACACAGATAAGATCAACAAAGTTTTGTATTATTTCGATTATGTAAAAAATGTAATTTTGCAATGAGTAACGTCTACTCAACAACCACCAAGAAAACTATAATCACCACAAAAAAATAAAATCTACTCAAGGGTTACATTATGTTCCTTAATATTACTAACATGTTTATAACATCATAAGATTGATTCTCCACAGCTCTCTCACACAAACCATCTTCTCAACACATCTCAACCAATCTCTTCGTCCATAAAACACTACCACCACCCTACAATTATTAATAGATTCAAATCACATCAAACCTTTGGAATTGCAAACATACCTGTAACAACCCGTTTTTCGTTAGATTTATTTTATTATTTATTTATGTGTATTTATATGTGCTTGTATGTAATTAATTACCTCTGTGTGCAGTTTGGTTGGAATTAGTGGGATTTGGCGTAGAAGGGTATTTTGATCATTTTGTGAGCAAGGGTAAATTAATAATTTTACGGTGAGAATTATTTGTAGTGTGTTAAGTGGGAATTATAATTTTTACCAAGTTACTAATCGGTTGGGGTAATTAGTCTAGAGCCGGTAACTATTCGATAACTTTTTACCGTGAGAGGTTAGAAACTTTGTAAATTGGTTAATGAGTGTTTTGAGCCCATTTAGACATTAAGAGGGTTAAGCGCAATTGTGTAGAGCCTATATAAACTTTAGTCATTAGAGAAAATAGAGTTACACATTCATTTCATAAGTTTTGGAGAGAGGTAGAGAGAGAAAGTTCTAGAGGAAGAGAAAAAAAGGTTTTGAAGAGAGGAGAACAAGGAGAGAAAGAAGAGGGTAGAGATTCAAGGGATCGGAGCTAAAGTGAAGCATAAGCTAGGGTTGTAAAGAATTGAGGTAAGGGGGCTAGTATTCTCTAATAATCTTTTGTATAATCTCTTTTTTATTTAAAACCCACAAGTGCTTATTTGTGAAAAGTGATTGTTGTGAATTTAATTGGTAAAATTCGTGCTTATGCTTTGATGTAATGTTTGAGTATGTGAATTTGATGATAATTAAGTAGTTAATGATAAAATTACATGCTCAAGTTATATATATATATACACACACACACATATACTTTGTGTTTTTGCTCAAAATTGGTGAAGTATGATATTGTTGTTGATGGAATGTTGATGAATTCACATTCAATTGATGATGTTGTTGTTATGAGATGTTGTTGTTGATGATTGAAACCTTGGGTAATCATAATCATAGAGTTGTGGTGTGAAATTGTTTGGTTTTGAAAGTTTTACAAAAATGGATCAAATGGTGATTTGTGATGGAATGATGTTTTGGTTCAAGTTTTATATGGATTTGAGTACCTTTTTATGTCTATATACGTTTAGATAAACCTGACAAATTTGGGCATTGGGGATTCAAAATTGGGATTTTGGAGTGAAAATGGAATTTTACCCCAAAGCTGATTGTCTAAGCTCGCCATGGCGAGGAAACTGGTGGCCATGGCGAGTGAAGAAATTGTCCAGCTTGCCATGGCGAGTGATTTGGTGGCCATGGCGAGTTGCTCAGTACAACAACTCTTGTCTTTGTCGTTTTAGGGTTTTGGGTCGATTCGGACCATTCCAAACTGATTCTTTTGATATTTGCCCACATACTGATATCTAAATTGTAACACCCAAGGGTGACGAGGGCGGGGAGTGGTCGCCGGTGCACAAGGCACGCCAATGAGCGGCTCCCGACAGCTTCTAGACAGACCAAATTACACTGGAATGAGAGGGATCCTGAGGCCATGCAGGTATGGGACTTCATGGTTGAATGAAGGCTTATAAGAATTGTTCGGTACTACCTATATCAACAAGATGCATCTTCTTTTTGGTAGCCCATTCCATAAGAACTCCACAGTTAAGCGTGCTTGACTTGGAGTAGTCTTTGGATGGGTGACCTACCGGGAAGTTTTCCGGTAAGCGTGCGAGTGAGGACAAAACATGGTGAAAAGACTCGTGTTGGTTTGTAGGGTCAGTCGACAATGCTTAAAGTCGCCTGGGATGTTACAGGAATATTATTAAATAATAAAATATTCCAACAATCTCCCACTTGGGTTACATATCTTAATAATTATATCAGAATTCTTTAGGCGCGCATCTGAATGCTATTTATCTTTAGATTTCAACTTTACAATTTGGTCCACCTCATACATTAATAATGGGACCACTATGGCTGTCGTCACTGATGTATAACGTGACGGAACCCCAACGACCACCATATCAATGCACATGATGGCATAGATCAATATGGATGACTGGCATGGAAATTTCATGTAATGTGATCTCTAAATCATGTCTATTTCCAACTGATCCAACTAACGTCTTTAATAAAATCAAACTGAAGTTTTGCAAATTTAAAATTTGCACAAATGATATAGAAATGGTTATAACAATAGTAACCTCACGAACTTTATTTCTGCAGAAAATCATAACATAAAGTCTGTATCGTTACCAATACAAAAGTATAGAACATAAAATAAAAAGAGACTCCCACTAATCCAAGACATCCTTAATGACAACAACCATATGAAAGACCTCAGGTGTCATGTCTTTGATTAATAGTATAGTTAGCATAAAGTTTGTCTCTACATGTTCTATCATTTAACAACAATAATCTATAAGGTAATGAACCTTACAAACTTTGTTATTAAAACATTATATGACTACATTATGTCACTATATAACTTAAAGTGGTCTTTCAATACCTTTATACTATGCAACCAAGTTACACAAATACTTACAGTCATTTCCTGAGTTAGGATGTGTATTATATACACACATCCAAAAGTCAGAGTCTAACACACTAATGATCTCCAAATTGTCAGATTTTTGATGTGAGCATAAGCTCTCTTGTTCTCTTTAATAATCTTTATGGTTGCATTTTCAACAATTCTAACTTTGAATTGCTCAAGTATCTGCCAAAAAATCTTAATATATATACGCTATTTCAGAATGTGTATAATAAGATCACATGAGAATCCTATAGCCAAAGCATATTAAAATACTTAATTTTCTGAATTCATAATTTTTTTTTAATGAGCAATATTTGGGAATGAAAAGTCTCTCTCAGTGATAAAGGTCACCCATTACTTATTATGTCAAATTCATTTTCAAGTTTATTGATATAACTCTTTTGTGATATCTGAATAATACCTTGGGAAAAATCTCTAAGTATTGAAATGCCTAATACAAAAGAGGTGTCCTCATGATCTTTCATCACTAACTTTTGTTAGAGATTTCCTTCGTTTCATATAATAAACATATATCATTGTTGACTAAATAAAATGAAATTGACATATTAAACTAGGAATATAAATTCACTCCCACTGAGCTTACTTAATCCACAACTCTCCATAATATTATTTCAAGGCCAAATGAGACAAATACTATATGAGAATTTGTGATAACAATAAAAAGACAACTTTCTTAACTCGTAAGTGGATTTCATATTTCCTGCAAACCATCTACTTTGTATCAATTGACACAAAAGTTTTCTTAAGTTGCACCATATTGTATAATTAATGTTGCCATTAAGAAACATTGTATTGACATCCATCTTATGTAGCTCCAAATTTATAATGAGCTGACTAGTATCATGACTGTCCTAATAGAGTCTTTCAATTAAACAAAATAGAATTTCTCTTTTCAGTCAATTCTTTATGACACTAGAAACCCTAGTTATTGAGGGTGCTGAGTTTGATCTATATGAATTAATTTCTTAACTTGATTGAGAGGAGGAACAATAATGTCTCATGAGGATCCAAATATACTATAATTGTCGTACCCCAATTTTTGATCCGAAAATTCCACTGAGCGTCGCTTGACCCCGATCAATCTCTGTTTTTAAGTGGAAAATTCGGCAGTGAGGTATTTTAAAATACCTCATTTTTTGGTTCCGAGTCGGGCCCTCTTCTCTCTTTATTTTTAATCTTTATTTCCATCTTTTATTTTTAATTAATCTTAATTTTATTTTTTTAATTATTCAATATTTCTTTTTATTTTTTAATTACTTCTTTTTAAGATAAGTCCAATTTGCCAAATCTGCATAGTCACCCTTTTTTATATATTATTATTTTCGTTATTATTTTGATAAAGTCCAAAAGTCTGTCACACGCCAGTCCTAACCCAAAAACAACCTGTCACGCGAATCCAGTTCACTAGCCAAGAACAGAAACGCGTTCTTCATCCAAATCCGATTTATTCCAATCTAAAAGCCAATTTTTGCTCTTTAACCCTAAGGTCCAGTACTGGTACTATAAATAACACCTGCAATTCATCAGCAGAGGGGACCGAAATTCATCAAAACCTAAACAATTTCACGACAAAAAAATTCATCGTAACACAAAAACCCATCAAACCTGCAAATCCATACAGAAACAATTTCATCCCAAATCTAACTTCTCAAGCCAATTTTCGTAACCCTAACAGTCACAAATCAAATAATCACGAAGCATCAAACCCGTCATCACAAACCCACCTCCCTCAAATCTCAAAACCGAATTCAATAACATCCAAACCCCATCCAAACATCAAACCGGTCGAGCACCACAAGTCTATGCCCTCAACGTTGGAACCGCGCTATCAATCAAACACAGAAGATCAAAAGGAGGAGAAGTGAAGCCGAATCCAAAAGAAAAGAAAAAAAAAAGGTATAAGAACTTCTCTTGTAGATCTAGGCCTATACGTATTTGTTTTGAAAATTATGAACCGGTTCACTTAAACTATTTATGAACCGGCTGACCTCTATTTATGTACATCCATGAACCGGTTCACTTAAACTGGTTCACCCTCCAAACAGAACCGAACCGATCTACCCCCTTAAGCCCAACACGCCCTGTTTCTTGTTAAAGCCCAATTCCATTTTTTGTTATTTTCCACACCCCCCATAACA
>Ga0315913_1003472_pt1 | contig 18952 bp, 8 predicted proteins | sample MpolsnodulesMG_FD_207736 | JGI IMG/M metagenome (GOLD analysis project Ga0315913, IMG submission 207736) | Medicago polymorpha root nodule microbial communities from Los Angeles, California, United States - small nodules | ecosystem: Host-associated > Plants > Roots > Nodule | place: USA... | reverse complement strand
AACAAGAATCTTATGTGGTGATAATATCATCAGATACGGATTTTCTTGAAATGTTGGACTACATAAAATCAGGCGGCCATAAAATCATAGTTATGTGTCCAAAAACAATTTATGAATTAATAATTATAAGAATAATTATGAAAGAAATACACATTTCTTACATATATATATATATATATATATATATATATATATATATGATGTTATAACTACTTTTTTAATAATCAAATATCGTAAGTGAATTTTATTATAAGGTTAAATATGGTTTTAGTCCTTCTAAATATATATATTTTTTTTCAATTTTTGGTCCATTTATATATTTTATTTTAAATTTTAGTTTTTTTTTCTCCAAAAGTTTACGTTTTGTGTTACAAACAACCTTTTAAAATGACATGTCATTGATAAGACCATAAAATATGATTAGTTTAACAATTTAACTATTTAATCTTAAAATTAAGAGTTTAATCTTAGAATTGAAGTAATGTAAAGATTAAATAGCTAAATTGAGAAACATGTTTTGCGATATTTTGATGAAAAAAAAATGTAACTTACAAAACTAGTATTATATTTCAAATTGGTTTGAATAGCTACAATAAAAAACCACAGAAATAAGAAACCCTTGCTATTGAGTTTTGTTGTGGTCATTTGCAATATCATTGTCGAAAAGCAATCATAATTTCACACTCTTTTCCTACACAATCTCATTTGCTTCTAAATTTATCTAATTTTCGAAAAATAAGAAGTTTATATGAAATGTTTCATACTTATTGTATGTTTGGATACACGTCTCTCTCTTTCCTCACGTCTCAACGAAATATTATCGTGATTTCATAACTCAAAAATTCTCAACTTCTTACTATTGGTGCATTTGAAAATTGTTTCAATGTAAAAGCAAACTAACACTTAATATGTGTTTGGTTATGCATTTCCGCACCTCAAACTTGCATTTAGACCCATAAGCGTTATTCGTGTCTTCTACCAACATGTTTTGTTTTCTCTTCAAGAATCAATTCCGTCCTCTAAACTTGATTCTACCAAAAGCTAAGAATCTTAGCTTTCATGACAGACTCAAAATCAATTCTTCATTTGTTGTTGGGTTACACTTTTATAATTTCTATTATTCCTTAATTTCCCTTGACCACTGTCACTAGTTCCTCTTACCATAATCATTAGTCAACACTGTATCATCCAAATCTGCTACGCCCAACCACAATATTTTGCCTTCCCCAAGTGAAATCCACAACAACACATATTCATATCCTTAATTGGAGAATTTTGAGAGGGGAAAAGGGAACTTGTTGAGGAAAATCGTAAATTTGGAAGAGAGGTTGAGGGTTTATCTTTTGAGAGAAAAGGGAGAAGAAAAATTGTGTGATGGGGTCACAAAAACCATTGAAGGTTATGGAGAAACATAAAAATTGGATACCTGTTATAATTTTTCTTTTGACTATTGAGATTTTTGTTTTTAAATGCAAAGTATTTTTTTTTAATATTGGGTTGGAGTTTTTCTCGATTGAAAGCAATGGGTTGGAGTTGACATAATTTTTTTTTATTGCCTTTTAACATTTATGATCTTATACATCTTATGACCCTTTTGGTAATTTACACATTTAAAAACAATTTTAATTCAAACTATCGAAACAATATTTTAATGTAAGTTGTTTTTACTATTGAGACATCCAAACATAAATCACTTCACACTCAACCCACTTTTAACCAAAATCAATTCTCTCATATTCAATTTTCTCCACTACAGAACCAAACACACATTCATATTGTTTGGATAGTTTGAATTAAAATTGCTTTTGGATGCGTAATTACCAAAATGAACATTTTTTTTTTTATTTAAAAGTTATTCAAGACTTAATTGTACAAATTGTTAAAGGGCAAATACATAATATAGTAAAGTGTAGCACCATAAATGCTTCAACTTGAAATCGATTTTGGCCCCCTAACGGTATGTTTGTTAGGCGAGAAGTTGAGACGAGAGAGAAAGCTACGAGAGAAAATGCAAAGAAAGTGGTTACTGTTCAAGTTTGGCAGATCAAAGAAGAATTGAAGAGAGAATAAATATGACTGAGTCCCACATGTTTTTTTCTTCTCTCTAAGGTAGTGAAGGAAGTGGAGAGAGCACCCTTTAATTTTCGTTTTTTCCAATGCTGTCCTTTTGTTTCATATGTTTCACACATTGTTATGTAGTTTTTGTTTCCAGACTTCAACATCACGTACCCACCACGTGATTAAAATAAAAAATTTAATAACTAAATCAATAGTTAACTTAATTATCTAAAATAGATATAATTCAAATAAGGCCTACAAATAAATAAAAGTTAAGTCAAAAGATTTCATATTATAATTAAAATAGCTAATAAAAATTCATTTTGAAGGAACTTTTTTAAATCAAGGTTATTTTTGTACTTTTATTAACAATCAACACTTTTTTCTTCTCTATTTCTCTTCTCTTTCTCTTATACCAAACACTACATCAAATCTATTATATTTCTAACCTTTTTCTCTCTTCTCACACTCTCTCTTATCTATTTCTCTCTTCACAACTTCTCTTCTTAACCAAACACACTCTAAATCACGTTAACGAATTGATATCCAGACATATATTTACGCCAAAATTGCTTTTAACACCACATAATCACATTTGATACACTTAAACGTGAAACCAAACAAGCAAATGGACACAAATTTTTTCTTACTAAGACACGATTTGTTTTCACGTTTGTGTCGTGAGTTTGGCCAACTCTCCAATATACTCTCTCCGTCTCACAATTATTGTCTCTTTAACATTTTTTCTTTTTCTCAAAATAATTGTCACTTTACAATATCAATGCAACATTTATTATTTTTTCCATTATTATACCCTTATTTATTGAATTTCATCCAACTTAACTACTTCACTAACTACAATTAATAAGGATGTTTTAGTAAATGCAATTAATTGTACCATTGAAACCAAGACAATTAATCATTTCCTTAATAATCGTGCATAAACATTAAACGACTAATATTAAGAGACGGAGGGAGTATATAGCTTTGCAAAAATCACGAATGAAGCGTCTAGGGACATGAGAATCATTAGTGCACCGTGTAGTCAAACATATACTAAGTTTTCACTCATGAACTTGTAATAAAACAAGGGAAATGTTAACTTGTGCCCTTAAGACACATGTTAAGAATTTCATTAATAGAAATTATGCATTGGAAATTGTGTTAATTTATTGTTCAAAATATTTAATATTAATTTTTTTTCAATAAATTCTTACCACTAATGGAATGACATTTTTTTTCTTCTGAAGAAGCTAAACTAACCCCCTCAAATTGGCACCAAAGAGAATCGAACCCGAGACCTTGAGGAGGAGCACACTCCCAGGTTCGAAGTCAATACCACTAGGTCAACCCAAGTGGGTTACTAATGGAATGACATTAATGCTTAACATGTGCCCTAAGGGTACAAGTTAAATGACCCGTAAAACAATTCTTATTTATCATATTCATAAGCCCGGCAAAATTCCACTTTTAGACATGTCGAATAAAAATAAATAATTACACATTATTTTAAATTAATTAAACATTTTTTTTTTAACTTTCTTGTACAAACTCTTTATCTCTCAACAATTAAGACCACGTCCATCCTTTCAATGACTCGATCTCGATGTCTTTGACTATAATTAAGAAGAGATAATTTGATCCTTAAAAAAAAATTCTAAATAATTTATTCTTCTATAAATCATTTTATGTTCATTCCTTTTAATTATTAGCAATCAAACAAACTTAGGCTAAGGTGCATGAGTCAATGATGCCTTCTATATACATTAGAGAAGTTTTGTGATGCATCAATTTATCAATCCGCTTGATTAAATATTTTCATAGGATGCTATGGGCTTTCCATCTATCTCTCTCTGCTCATCCCATTCTCTAACCCTCTCTCAAATTCATCACCACTAATCCAACATTACTCAAAACACATCGGCTTAGAAAAATTACACCCCCGTATTTTGTAGCTTGAAGATGAAGGAAGATAGACAATAGATCTACCACATGACAACCCAATTAAGTTAGCCACCGAGGTCGAAGGTAAAAAAACAACCACTCATGGTTGCTTCACAACGATCCAAGTAAGCTCAAATATCCCAATACAACCAAGGTCACTCAAATTGTAATTTTGTAAAGAAAAATTATATTTGTATACAACTTTCTTATATCCTTATTTGTTCTCTTCCTTTTTTTTCTTTCTCTATATTTTTTAACCAATAAAAATAAAGAAAAAAGAAATTGTTATCAAGGTTGTCTCAATTGGTTGATCTTTGTAATGCTTATGTGTGTTGGTCAAAGCTTTGGAACATTCACACCATCCTAAAACATACTCATTTTGCTTGGAGAATTTTTCATGATAGCCTCACCACTAAAGATAAGTTGATTCATAAAGAAAGGATGATTGATTATTTTTGTCCTCGTGTGGGAATGCTTATGAAGATTTGGATCATGTTTTCAAAGATTGCACTTGGACGAAAAAATGTGCAGCTTCACTCTCATTTGGGTATTCAGTTTGAGGATCCTTCCCTTATTTTTGTACCTTGTCTTGAACATGTCATATCTTAATCATCCTTAGATATCATCTCATAAGTTCTTTCTTTATGGTATGACATTTAGTTTGCTCATGACAAGTCTTGTTTTGATGGAAATGTCTGCGAAGGATATTGTTCGTGAGGTTTGGACTGTGGTGGAAGACTACAAATTAATGTTGAACACATGTAATATAAACCATTTTTAAAAGAAGTCAAACTAACTCACTGAAATTGACAACATGAAAAATCGAACCTGAGATATTGGAGGGGCACACTTCAAACGCATGTAATATATAATAATTGCGAGCCTTTCAATTTTTCCAGTTCTTGAAACTCCCTCCTCCACATTACTATAAAATTAATGATGTTGCTGACTTGATTAACAATATGTGGGATATAGATGTGGTTATTAAATATTCTGATGGATATGTTACAACACCTGCCACTTGGTGTGTCGAAGACTTTCCGAATTATGATATTGCTGAAACTTTGAATGTAAGGTTGACAATTATGCTCATAAAAAAAGGTTGACAATTATATTTTCTATAGATATGAGGTTTTCGGAGGTGAAGTTTCAAGGTGATTCACTTAACGTGGTTCACAGTTCTCACGACATTTTAAATAATCAATCTTACTTTTATATGATGTTTGCATATTGTAGCCGTTTTGATCCTTTTTTTCATATTTTTCTTTGAGCCATGTGAAATGTAGCTGCTCATCTTTTTTAGATAAGTTTTCTTTATCTTCTTCGGATACAATTTGAATTGAGGATTGTCCTCCTTATACTACTTCTTCCATTGGAGCTGATTTTTTTTGTTACAATGATAAACAAAAAGGAAAAAAAACAAAAAAGAAAAGCTAACCGGAGGATGAAAGTGCTAGCAACATCGCTTATGAGAAGGATGATGAGACCAAGAGGTGGCGCCTCATGAAGAAGGAGACCATCACAAGAAGCTACACGTTTCGTCATGAAATCTGCACATTGATTCCCCTCTTTAAACGTATGAGAAAACATAATATTACTTTGAATGAGCAAATTTTTTTTGGTCATAAATAAAGACAACACATACATAGCTACCTCTACCTCTCAATAGGGCCATTAATCAAATTAATGCAAACAAGAGAATCAAAATAGCAAGCTAGATTCACATAACCCAAATCCTTGGTAATGATCAAGATAGATAATAAAAAGCTCAACAAGCAAGATATCATCCGAACCTGAAATATACCTCGAAAAACCGACAAGAAAAGAATCAGATTTATTGCACAAAACCCCTCCAAACCGAGTTCTAGTAGGAGTACCATACTAGGAACTTCAAACACACCGTACTAGGAACACAGTAAACAAGAAGAAAGGGAAAATGGACGGTTAATTTAGTGTCAATGATGAAGATACACCACTGAATAAGTCAAACTTGCACACAATGATCATCCCAATGGTTAGAAATCATTCTCTACCATGAACCACTATTAAGGTGTCCCACAATAGAAACAACTTGTTAAGAAATCTCTTGTTGATTTAGTTTCACCAAATAGAAACAAAGACACTTATCGAAAACAAGAACAAGAAGCAGATGCAGCCACGAACACAACTACAAAAATGACACTCCTTTCTTCACTCTGTTCTTTTCCTCCAATTCATTCATCTTCTCCATTTTCAAATTCTGCATTAACATATTCAACTTTTAACCTTAGAACTCAAATCCAATCCTATGCTTCTTCCACAAACATTTTCACCCAAAAAATCGACACCTCTTTGATCACAATCTCTGAATCTTTCTACGATGATGAATTCTGGGCTGCTTCCTCTCTTCGTGTTCGTTCCTTCAACCAATTTCGTCCAGACACTTACGGAGTCCAAGTGAGTTTTTTCACTCCATTTTTGTAAAAATATGAAATTTTAGCTACTATTATTGTTTTTAGCTACTGAATTGCAAAAGGGTGTGTTTGGATTGTGATAAAAGATGGGTTTTTCGTGTTTGTCAAGTTCTGTTAGGATCATGCTAAGTACTTGGCTGAACGTGAGTTTGAAGCACTTAAGGAGCGTGTTTCAGGGAAAAAAACGGGCTTTAGAAGAGTTTCTTGCATAAATGCTTCTCTTCCTATGTCACATTTATCTACTCTCTATGATGATTTATGTTCTTCATGTAAGGTTTGTTTATTTCCTTGATTTTAATTCAATGGAAATGTGTTGTGCAATGTATATTTGATTATCAGTCTTTGGTTTATTGTTTCTTAATAACAAAATTGATTGTGTTTTTATTGAAATTTTATAGTATTCTGCTAGTGGAGAAGACAGGGTTGTAGTTGGTTCTCTTGATCTTAATCAGTGCTTGAGTCTTCCTGATGAAATTGTAGGGATGAAGCCAGAGGTATTTTTCATACATTCTAGATTTCTAAGTCTATACGTTGTATGTGTGTCTATCTCCTGTCTGGATAAACGACAAACGCTTATTGTATAAGTGCTTATTTATAAGCTATTTTTATAACAAAGAATGAAATAAAATCAATTGTTATCATATAAGCTATAAGTTGTTTACATAAGCTGTCATGGAGAGCTTATGGAAATAAGCTGAGATCAAGTCATAAACACTTCATAAATCATTTTCATAAGCTCTCCCAAACAGTTTTATAAGTGCTTATGGTAGATAAGTTCAAATAATTCAATCCATACAGTCCCTTAAGCTTGTTTTGGATGATCAAGTTTTGAATTTTGATATGAAAATTGATGACTCTTCTATGGCGACTAATTTGTTCAATGCTTCCTCCATCAAATTGTATAATGTTTTACTGTCAGGTTAGTGGAGCTGATACTACAAGGGCGTACCTTAGTAATGTATGTGTTGCTAGAGAGTTGCACAGAAATGGGTTGGCATATGAACTTCTTGAAAAGTCAAAGTCAGTTGCTCGTAATTGGGGTAAGAAACAGTCAACTGCTAAATGGACGTTGCTATTGTTGTTTTCACTGCCTTGGAAATGGTCTATTTATGCACATCTTTTTCAAGTGCCACTGCCATTACCAATTAGATTGTATCAGGGAATTCAATCGTACTTGTAAGTGTTGGTTTTGTGCCTTTAAAAGGATTTGGTACTTAGTTGTTGAACTTTATAAGATATCAGGGAACTCTTAGTCCTTAATCCTAACTATTTGTATTGATACGGAAAATGAACACGTGTAAAGAATGTCCACATAAGACTAAAGAAAATTATAAGTCAGACTATTAAACGAAATTTTGAGTTAAATGGTATATCTTTATATATGATCCATGCTAGGAGTTAAGGGTGTTGCTCAATCTATGTAGCGACTAGCCAACTTTGTCTAGTCGGAGAAGACTTTAATTGTTTTGAGTAGGGAATATATTTTTTTTTTAATTTAGAGTTTCTTTTCCTACTCACCTAATTTTGGTCAATTTAATCATTATTGGATGTCCCATGATAAGTATGAAGTCTTGGAGATGATCTTTGATTGTAATACTCTCAGCATGTAATTTAGAGCTAAATAATTTCAATATTCAGAACTTTTATATTGGAGTAGTATTCTTGTATCCCTGCAAAACGAGTCTTATTGATGACAGTAGTAATGGTGTTGTTGTTCAATCCATGTAACCAACATTGTCTAGTGGGAAAAGACTTTCATTGTTTTCGTTAGGAAAATACATTTTTTAATTTAGAATTTCTTTACCAGCTCACCAAATTTGGGTCCTATTAATCAAAATATTGCATGTCCAGTGATAATTAGGAAGCCTTCGAGATGATCCTTGAATATACTACTCTCAGCATGTATTTTAGAGCCAAATAGTTTCAATATTCATAACAATTATATTGGAGCAATATACTTGTAGCCCTACAAAACGAGTCTTGTTGATGATGAAACCTCTCCCGACCAAGCCTTCCAAGAGACTTGTCTGCTAGAAATTCAAACAGTTTTATTGACTGACTATGATTAAGTGTATTTTGCAACTTGGTTCTTTTGTAAATAGTAGGGTAACTATCATAATCAATTAATCACGGCAAGAAAGAAGCCAGTTATGTTTTTCATGTTGTGAATCCTAACAGACAATATTATGCCAGTTATATTTTAAGATAGCATGTCTTGATGTTTATATTTTCCTTAATGGGTTGAGGTCATCTACTGTCTATGAAAAAATGGCATGCCTGTTTTTATTTGACTGCTTGTAAATTTTTAACGTCGATCAACCAAATTTTGTATGATCTTGGTCTCGAACATAATGGATGGCTTCCAAATTGATAAACAATGGTATGACTCTGGCCATTGTCAACAAATTTTAAAATATTGTTCCTTGAGATAGAAAACTCCAGTCCAGAATTGGCTTCGACCTAGGTTTGGTTATGTTTGGCTCGCAGTAGGGAGGGATTTGGTTTCCATAAACTTTGTTCAAGAACTGTATTGAACTAAATTTGAGATCCAAACACCATTATCATCACACACCCCTAGTTGATTAGATTTTCTTTTTTGATTTATTAATTTTTTGTGCCATGAAGAACCAAACATCATAGAAAACAATTTTGCCTGCTGTCTTAATCTGTTTTAAGTGAATTGTTCATATATTTGTTGCGGTCCATGTAGATTCCAAGTTATAGGCACTCTAAAATTTTCTGAATATTCATCAGTATATGAACTAAGGAAAGACCCTGGGATTTCTACATGACAATAAATATTGGACATTTCTTAAACCAAAAAGTGGTTATATTGACTCCAATTTTGTGTGTCTTTCAGGCATAACAGATTTGTACGTCCATGTTGCTGTTGACAATGAACCAGCAAAGAAATTGTACATGAAGAGTGGGTTTGTTTATGAGAGTGATGAACCGGCATGGCAGGCAAGGTTTCTTGATCGACCGCGAAGACTTCTGCTATGGATGGGTCTTTCAATCACCTAATTTGATGGTGTTGTTGTGTCGGGTTTCCTGTGTGACTGTGTTAATATGGCTCTATCTATTCGTTTGAAGTTATTTTCAAAACATTTCCACGTGTTGCCTCATTAGTTTTCCTTCATTTCATTCATAAGCCATAAGTAAATCTGGCGGCTGACAATTAAAGATCCATTGTAAGAAATGAATTATGAAAGAAATGAATTACGAAATACACACAGTTGCTTTCCCTTGATGATTATTTTTACAAAAAATAATAGCAATCATAAACAACTTTGATCATATCTTATCAATTGTACTATAAACAGATGATGTATATCATATATACAGACCTTGCACTTGCTGCGCATATTTTTAGAGAAAGTCTCGTATAATCACAAGCATTACACATAACTGTTAGCCACACATCCAATGCGATGATGATAACTTGCAAAATCTTTGAGGAACGATGCATGATGGATTTGAAGATTATGCTTGATTACATTTGTGTTCAAAATTTTCCTCGATATAAACCTGTATTTGGGAAAGGAATCCACAAAAAAAAAACCTTTTTGGTTGAATAGGGAAAATAGAGCAAGGGAAACGAGTTGGTAGTTGAAGTGAAATAAATCTTATGTATGTTTTTGAACAAAAATAATGTTACGAGTTGTCATTTTATTATTGGTTTGTGACTAATAATTACGTGTTGTGCTTGCGACTACACAAGACCTTTCTCAGCAATAGTCTTTCATTCTAAATAAACTTCTTTTTAAAAATTAACACATTGCTATCATGAATTATTGCTAACTTACCTAAAATTAACACGTTTTGTTTTCTAATTCGAATGATTGGCTCAACTAATGGTTTTGCCATTATATATTTGTTCCCTTAGACAGGAATTAACCCTAACCTACTGATGCTAATCAGAAAATGATCCTGAGAGATGTGGGTCATCTTTCTTAAAAAGAAAATGTCAACATCTAAAAATACATTAGAGAATCATTTACATCTGTCTACAAAATTTTCTGGTAAGCAATACAAAATCAATCACCATAAAGTCATTTCAGAGACATCAAATTACAACAGATAACATTAGGAACAACCAACAATGAACGGTCACGATACTGCCATTTGCTGCACAGATCAGATGATGCTATCTTTTTGAACATATACAACAATTGAAGCTTGAAGATCACGGTCCACCTTGAAGTGAGCATTAAAAAATCTTTTTTCCTGCAGATGAAATTTCAAATTAGAAAACAAAACGTGTACAAATTGCCAATATTTAGAGCAAAGATTAACTTCGGACAAACATGTAAATTACCTCTCTGTAATCAAATGAAATTAAAAAACTTCTCAACTTTTGCTCTTCTGAATCAAACAAAACAATGTGGCTGGGAAGGGACCAATTTTGTGCATATTTTGACATAAAAGATGCAGGGTCCATCATGAAACGGTCAGACTCATCTAGGACTCCTTTCTTTGCACTGCTGAAAATGATACATTAACATCGATTATGAAATTAATTTAGTTTCGACTAAGATTAGAGGTCATTCCAGAATTATTAATTCCAAACCTTGGCGTGCAGTCAAGAAACTGCATTGGCACATTTTGATGCAGCATAGAGTAGTATGGAGTGGCATGGCAAGGTGTTAAGAATAGGATACTTTTCACGTTCCCTTGAAAAGCTTCTCTAGCAAGGTGGTTCATGACATCCTCAGGTCCTCTCTGTTGAGAAAATAAATAATATATATAATTAACATTTATGTCTTCCTTAAAAAAAAAAAATTAACATTTATGTCTAGATTTTTACAGAAACAGGAAGAATAAACAGTAACAAGAAAAATCAATAATTTGAATACTTGGAGAAGAGAGAACAAGATACCTGATGAACCAAACTCATATACAAAGCCATTGGTATATTGGTAGCAAGCAAAAATAAGATAGCAACTGTCATCTTGGGAGGACATTTGTTCTTCTTTTTTGAAAACCCTTTTCCTTTATACTCCAAGGAACCGGCACTGGGATCTTCAATCACAGCCAAAGAATAACCAGAGAACATCAGAGCTATGGGAAGAACTGGCAAGACGAACCTGTATCTCAGTAATTACTAATTATTATCATTAATCAAGTCAAACCAATAGGCCAGGTGCATGTAAACATGCATATGTAAACTTTTCAAATTGAAATACCTGAATTCCTTGTGGCCTAATATACTATAGAAACCCAACACCCATGCAAGGAGGCCAGAAAACTTCCACTGTTTGGAATAAACAATACCAGCTATACAAAATGGTAAATGAGAGAAAATCATGACTGTAAATCCTTGAGTGAAGTACCAGTGCCACTTGTGGGTTCCATAATAGTCTCCGCCCGAGGAAAGAAAATTGAATTTTAGAAAATTAAGTGGTACTAGAACCCATGTGCCATACATAAAACGATCCAATAAGCAAGTAAGCCCAAGTACCAAGGTCCTGATAGAATATAACAGAAATAGGAAAATTAGATATAATGATATAGAATTCTGTAAGATCCCAAGTAATAATAATTAAGATTTTTCCAAATTGGTAGTTCCTAAAATGGTTGAATTTCCATCCAATGGAGTTATTCAAAGTTCATTCGGAAGGAAAAGCAACACAGAATTAAGAAAGTAAATCTAATGGACACTTAGAATGTAGCCAAGAAGAGGGCTACTGAATCTGATTGCAACAGAGTTCATTTTTCCATAAAAATGTAACTTTTTTTGACAAGTAATTATAAGCCGTGATTTTGAAAACTTACAGAGATGCTCAAATTGAATACAATTTAAATTCACCATAATTTGAGTTTCTAGTGATATTTTCTGACATAAAATGTCTGCAAACTTTCAATAGAACTGTCAAAACTTAACATGTCAAATTGATGTAATTTTAGTAAGTGCAATACAATAAATTTCAAGGCATATTTGTAAGTTATAGTGAAACTCTTCAATTCAGTAGCTACCCAAATCTTATTATTTGGATACAAAAGGAGAACACAACAAAATAACAAAGTTCAGGCATCTTTACATGCTCCCCCTCGTGCCATGAAGCTTTCTGAACACATTAGGGAAAGTTTCCCTAGGTCAAAATCAAATTAGAGCGTGTGATAAATAGTACTACGCTGCTATAGTTGTTGTTTGACATCATTAGTACTAAATCATGTAGTGTGAATTATTAACAATTTTTTAAATTTCACAACGCTATAGCGCCGATATAGCTGTTATTTGATAACATTGTTAATAAATGGTTCGAAAACATACCCAATAGGAGCCACCTCCAAAATAACAAACTTCAATCTGTCGTGTGCATGAAAAAGCTCAAGGAAACCAACATACATCCATGTGACTGCACTTGTTGGCCTAATAGCACAAGCTAATGCTGCCACAAATAAACCCCACTTCCTAGAAACGTAGGAACTTTTCCCCACATAAGTTCTCATACAAGGCCAGTAGTATAAAGACACCAGCGTAAAAACAGTCTCCAAGCTATTCGACAGTGTACGAGAAAAACAATAAAACATAAACCAATTCGTTAGCTGGGAAAATATCTAAGAAACATAGTTAAGGTATCTGTAAAAAATGTTTCTTTCTATATTCAATAATGCAACAAGAACTTCAAACATGAAACACTGTATCCAATGAAATAAAACAGTAGGATACTGCCCATTTTGCAACCGAGTGACCAAAGAGAACCACAGAGAGTTTATACAAGTACAAATCCCCAACTGCAGAGAGCACAGACTGCAGTAACCTTGGAGCCCTCATCTAAGAAAAACAATACACATAGAATTAGTACATGTTCGGATTTATTTGAGTTTATCAACTAACATAAGCACTCGTAAGATTCTTTCGATGAACGAGCTTATAGAAACAAACAACTTATGATATGTTCACAAGATGTTTATAGCTTATTTCTTATTTTTCTATAAGTTCCGGGTTTATGAAAAATAGTTTATGTAAAGAAAAAAAAATCCTATCTAAACATATATTATACTATAAGCATTTTGTTCTAAGAACTTAATAAAGCTAAACAAAGATTAATTATGAAGATATATAGCTAATTACCATAAACCAAGGGGTATCAAGATGGATTAATGCGAGAAAGTTGTAAAGAGGAACAAAGAGAAATGGATGAAGATAACTTCGAATACCCTGTTTCCATTCCCATGTTAAGTGACCGTATCTGAATGCTATTCGATGTGCAACTTCAGGACCTTGCCAGTGTTCATCTGGATTGAAGTAACTCTGAACTAGCATTGAATTCAGCATTCGAAATGCTAAGCAGAAAAGGAAGATTCGTTTATCTGAATCTGATTTCGGGAAATTTGGAGTTTGGAGTTTATTTGTTTGTGGTGCATCTTTGTAATTGTCGCGTCTTCGTCTCATTGTTACAATTTAGATGTTCAAATCATATCAGATTGAGAAGGATGGATGTGAATCGCCGGCGGCCTGTGACAGATTGATGTGAGGCGGAGGGCGGCGGTTGAAGGTTATGGCGGCGTACGGCGTCGGAAACTGGTGGTGGTAGGCTTTCGGTCGAAGAGGCAACGGAGAAAGGAGGGGGAAGGTTGTGTTTGCAGTTCGCGTTTTGTTTTCTGAGTTAAACTAGCTTTTTTTGGCCCACCTTATTGAGTTTGAAGAAGCTAAATTAACCCATCCAACATCGACATCACGATAATCGAACCAGAGATAAAAGTTGTTAAGAAGGAGGACACTCTCGAATCCCAAGTTAATATCACCAAGCCAACCCAAATGGGTTCATTGCCTCACCAAGTATTTTCCATTTTCTTTACCTATCTTTTTGAGGAAGAGTTATATTACCAATTCTCCAAACACAACATCTAGACTACTATTGAAATCGAATTATCAATGAATAATTTAACGCAAGATAAGTGCTATAAACACTCTCTTAATGAAATTGTGCTTCCTCTTTTTGTTACAGACGCTCTCTTTTTAACATTCACTATAACACATACTTTTTTATTGAGTGAAGCTCACGTGAGTCTCACACTTTAGAAATGAATTCGACATAAAGTCGTGATATCCACATTGACTTATTTAACACAAGAGAAGTGTTACAAACACTCTCATTTTAACATTCACTCTAACACATGCTCTTTTATTGGGTGAAGTTAATGTGAGTCTCACACTTTAGAAATGAATTCGACATAAAGTCGTGATATCCACATTGACTTATTTAACACAAGAGAAGCGCTACATACACTCTCTTTTTAACATTCACTCTAACACATACTCTTTTATTAGGTGAAACTCATGTGAGTCTCACACTTTAGAAATGAATTTAACACAGATTACTGCTCTCCACCCAGCACAAATCACTCGCACCCTGCAGCCTTACCCAAAATACCCATGCGTTAGTTAACTAACGCAAGTGTAAAACTATGCGTTAGTTAACTAACATTGCGGGACTTAAGTCACGCAAGTGTAAATCATTGCGTGAGTTAACCCACGCACACTGTTAACACATGCGCGAGTTAACTCACGCCCAGTCTTTGCAGAAAATCAGAAGAGGCAGAAACCTCTATTTTCCCTAATTTTTTCAACCCTTTTTTCATACATTCATTCAAGCATACATTTTTCATCATTTATTCAAACATTCATTCAATCAAGCATGAATTCATAAGTATATTACGTAAAAAAACAGAATAAAACAACGAATAATGTCATAAAAACGCTAAAAAGCGCAAGTGTAATAGGTTTACAACCAAATCCAACAAAATGTCATAAAAAAAACTACACAAGTCATACTGGTCCATCCCGTGGACTCCTACTCCTCCTCCGCGGAGCCGGCATCTGCTCCAGCATGCTCCACTCAGACTGTATGCCCTGCATCAAGGGCATAACTTCCTCTGGATTACGAAACACATCAGGATGCCCCATTGCACAGTCCACTCTGGCCCTGATTTTGCTGATGATCTGGTATGGTCGGGAGGATGTCTGACCCACTGCTACTCAACAATAACCTCCTCGTAAGGAGGGACAGGACAAGGAGGGGCATCAGCTGCGTAGTCAGGAATGGCTGCAGGGGGGTTCACAATAGGATGTGATACTCTAACGAACCATCTCATTAACCCCCTAATATGAGCCCACAACTGGTTATCGGAAACCGGGTGACCCCTCTGCTGATGGCTGAGGACATGTAAAGCAAACTCCGTGAAGGCCATGGCCATGTCATATGCCTCAAGAGCCTCAATGTCTGTAGGAGGCCTGGGTCGTGTCTGGACATATCCGTACTGCCTAAGAACCCGCTCTGGAAAGTGACAGACCATATTGTCGCTGCCGGCCATGATCCATCCGGAGTACCAGCATATGTCCTGAAAGGGCGTGATGTGTCGTCGTCTCTCGTACGACCTCCAAGTGACATGAGAATGGTCCAACAAATCAATGGCAGCTCGGTAGTGTCCATGATTAGAAAAGCCTCTGGGAGGTTTCCATTGACTCACAAGCGGGGCAACAGTAGGGTCGTAGGCATCATCTTCAATCCTCAGAATGATGTTCGTGAAGTGTGTCAAAGTTCATCCCTGCAAACATAAAGAAATAAATTTATATCAACACAAGTATTATACAAACAACTATACATTTACGATCCAATAAGTAAAAAAGAAGAAAAACAAATATTACCATAACTAAGGTCATGTAACCACCACAAGAGGCCACAGATGAGTCGGAGGTAAGAGATAGCTGCTCATATAGGAAAGCAAGTCCCATCCCACCCCATGACTAGCTATCCAACTCGTCCATATCTTGTAGCGCAAACAGCCACAACAAATTAATGTTTTTGCTGTTCTTGTCGGAAAAAATGGTCTAGCAAAGCAAGAGCAACAAAAACGCCTTAATGCAGGCCATCCTAACTTGAGCTCGCTCGTCTTGTTCCTCCTGTGTGTCAGGCTCAAGCAGCCAATTACGCCTATTCAAGAGCTCCTCGTAGCGCCTCTTCAGTACACCAAAACTAACGTGAGCAACACCCTGTTTTGTCATCTCTTTAGCGGCAGCCTCCGCTGTAAAAAGTAGGTCCACTTGCATCATCTCTAGCCCCTCCTCACGGGTTAACTCTCTATCAGGAAGGAGCCTCCCAGTGATGGAAATGCCTAGGAGACACGCCACATCATCTAGTGTGATGGTCATCTCCCCAACAGATAGATGGAAGCTGCTGGTCTCCTCATGCCATCTCTCTGACATCTCACAAACGAACCCGTGAGAGATGTTCTCGTACCCACTAGTCAGGAGGGGAGTAAGACCGGACATATTCACTTCATCCCAAAACCATTGATTTTGTGCACAAGGCTGAGGGATTGTCAGGTTTTTAAGGCTCAACTTCTTCCCGTGCGAGATACCTTTCACCTTATGTTTTTTTCAAAACTGAAATAAAAAACAAAAAACAACACTGTTAAATAAATAATAAGTAAAATAAAAATTAAATATATTCTAACATAAATTTTAATTCCAACATTAAATAAGTACAATAATAATTAGAATAAGTTGTATAAATAGTAAAAGAAGTAAAATAAACATTAAAATATACTTACATCGGCATCGACCCATATCCTGCATGCCACATGTCCACCAAAGCGAGGTAAAAGCATGAGGTCAGAAGGCCCCCCTGCATAGCCGTCTTGTCCGGCCTCGTACACTACCCTCGGCACCCCCTGAAAATGATCCCACCATCATGCTGCTGAGGCTGCTCAATATCATCCTGCTGCTGAGGCTCCTCAATATGAGGCTGCTACTGCTCAATATGAGGCTGCTCCTGCTCAATATGAGGCTGCTCATGATGATCCTCATAATGATGCTGCTGATACGCATCAAACTGATATTGGTGAGGCTGAGGCTCCTCAAAATGATACGCCTGATCCTGCGCCTGCTCATACACCTCATAATCCTGCTGATACTGTGTCGGGTCCACCATCTCGGATGGACTCGTCTGTGACGTTTATCCCCCAGCAGCATCAACTCTACCAAGTCTCGTCCCCCCACCTCTCCCTCGACCAGCCATAGGAGGGCGTAATACTTGTTTCTCCCTCCGTAAACTACCAGTAGGGGCAGGCCTCCATGCCCTAAATCCGTCACTCCTATCCTGAGGCGGCTCAGGCGGTCTCTGAGACGTATTCCTCCGAGACATATCTGCACAACATTTCCAACAATTGAACAACAACAACAATTCAATCTGTAAACTACCACATTGTCCTGAAACTAACTATAATCAACATTAACAAACATATTTCTAACTAATTTCATCATTAACAATCCAAAAAACAAAAAAGAATATCATTGAGACATTTTATCAAACACATAGAGTGCAATTTTCAAACAAGTAAGAAATCTAACAATTTCTAAACCAAAAACTATCACACTGTACCCTAAACAACATATAAAATACAATTCCTAACTTAATTCATCTTTAACAATCATCAAAACTAACATGCAAGCCAAATTTCTAAAAACCTAAAAATATCTAATTTCTTCAAAAAATCACAAAATTTGAACAATAATTAAGCAATAATGTAGAATAAGCAACACTTACTTGTTCAATTGCGTGATTTGATGATGATTTGCTTGAGTTTGGTGAAATTCGCACTTGGAGGGAAAAATCGTATTTGAGAAGTTTGAAAATATGAGAGTTTTGGTTCTGTTTTGCTGTATAAACACTTAAGTCACGCTGCGTGACTTAACTATCGTGGCGTGACTTAAGTGGCACAACATCATAATGTGCGTTAGTTAAGTCACGCAACGTGACTTAACTAACGCTGGGGCATTATTGTCCAATCAGCTGGGTGGGAGCGAAACGTGCAGGGCGAAGAGCAGTAATCTTCAACATAAAGTCGTGAGATCCACGTTGACTCCACCCAATAATAGAGTAAGTGTTAGAAAACAAATGTTCATAACATTTCTCTTTATCACAATTAGTACATTTGTAGTTATTAGATATTATGATCAAATGATTCAAATTATTTTAATTCATATTTTAGTTTCTTTTTAAGCGAAAATAGCGAGTTTAAAATATGGATGGTTCAATATTAGTCTAATGATAATAAATATGTTAATCGTATGAATGCGTCAAATTATTGACCGGAGGCAATTTAGGTTCATTGGCATGTGTATTTATTTAGTTAATAGATCTATCAAGTATTTTAGGGTTAATACAATCTTAGTACTATATTAAAGGCTATCATTTGTATATTTATAAATGCTCTTATATAAGCACTTTATTTCCGTTGGATGGTGGACAATGATGAAGATGGTGAGGTTTACCTTTTTGTCTACGAAGATAACGAAAAGAAAGCTTATCTTATTTGTTACTTGTCTCAAATTATAGAGCTTGAGCTAACTAAACGTGCATTTTGAAGTAAAAGAGAAGAGTCCACATAGAAAACACCAGTTGGTCGGTAGGTACATTCCCCGGGGGAAAGGTACCACAAGGACATGATTGTTTCACACAAAGTTAAGCATTTCATAATGTTAAAGT
>Ga0315913_1003470_pt1 | contig 18955 bp, 7 predicted proteins | sample MpolsnodulesMG_FD_207736 | JGI IMG/M metagenome (GOLD analysis project Ga0315913, IMG submission 207736) | Medicago polymorpha root nodule microbial communities from Los Angeles, California, United States - small nodules | ecosystem: Host-associated > Plants > Roots > Nodule | place: USA... | reverse complement strand
CTCTCTCGGTCTCCCTCGGTCTCTTTTATACATATATATACACACACATATTTATTTATTTATTTATTTTAGATGGTGCACAAAGGCTGTAAACAAAACCATTGTCAAAAACTGCAGATGATATATACATAGCTATGAGATCTGAGGGCTCTGCATGACATAAGCTTTATGAGTGGTTTCTTCCTATTGTGTATTTGTTGTTACTGAATAAGCTTTAATGCAAATTTAGCTATTCCACAACAAGTTTGACTTTGTGGATATGTCAATCCTTTTGGGAACAGAAATGTGGGATAATTCTCACCTCTATAATCGATGTTTGTTAAACAGTTAACTTAATCCCGCTTGTTTTATTGAGAACTATGATGTTGTGCAGTCAACTTGCATAGTTTCCCTACTTAAAAATGTTTTACTGCATGTTTCACAGTATGCGAAATGTATGTTTTATTGGAAGCACAATTTTCACAACCTTGATGATATGATTGGACCAGTTGACTCACTTGGGTTGGCTTTGTGGTGTTGACTTGGGACCTTGGAGTGTGCTCCTCTCAAGGTCTCCGGTCCGATTCTCTCTGGTGCCAATTTCGGTGGGTTAGTTTAGCTTCCTTAAAAAAAAAAAAATTGATTGGGTCAGTTTTACTCCCCCTTATGAAAAATAAAAGTTGCACCTTCTCAGTTATTGCTTACTGCTCCCTAACTCTTCTAACCACACTAAGCTTTGTCCAAAACCTTCTTTCTAATTTCTGAATGTAGTACTTCAACTCTTCTTTCTGCTATTTTTGAAATTAAAAAGGTTCCCAATTTGGTTTACGATTTAATGTATGGTTTCCTATTTATGTCTATTTTGTTGCAGATTGGTTTATGAAACTCCATAGTTTTTGGAATGGCTCAAATTACATGTTCTTTGTTTATATTCTCCACGTTATATATACACGACACAACATTGTTATCCTTTGCTCTGCAGGATTTCCGGTGGTGCTGATTGATTGGAAACCGTAAGGAACAGTTCCATTGCAAACTAATTATATTTAAGGTATAGGGTGCTTTGTACGAGAAGTAGAAACTCAAAAGAATACCTTTATTGACATTATTGTTTTGCATACTTCGTTATGTAACAGTTTGGGACCAGCCCATGTTAGGCTTTTTTTTCTTCTTCAAATGGTAATGTTATTCATTGCTTGTGGAATGCTAGAGTTAAGTTTGGTTATGTAAAGTGGTAGAAAGGTGAGCATGGTCAAATTTCCAGAGGTAGAAGGAATAGGTCCAAAAAGATGGTTGGTTGACCACAAAAAAAGAAGATCCAGAAAGATGGTTTTCTGAAAGAGTGTTAGCTGATATAAATCAAGTTCAACAAGAATTGTTCCATGAAATAAATTGTTGCTTATTTCCACACTTATAAGCATAGGAACGGATGAGAAGTAGAGACTGAAAAGAGTACATTTTAGTCCAATGTTTGCCACACTAATAACTGTCGGATTTGGTTATAAGTGTTCTAGAAGAACATCATACTTGCATAATCTTGTATGATATACAATTAAATTCGTAACCTCTCCTTTATAAAAGTGGTATGTAATCTTATTTGATCAATGCAGTGTATGTGTTGCAAGCAAGTTGTTTGCTTGCAACACATACATTGCATTGATCAAATAAGAATAGATACTGCTTTTATAACGGAGAGGTTACGAATTCAATTGTATATGATACAAGATTATGCAAGTATGATGTTCTACTAGGAGAGGTTAGGAAATTGGCTTAGGCTGTCAAGATTATGCAACACTTAATAACTAACTCTTACAACTTACATATGCATGTCAAAAGTTCACAAGAAACAAAGGATACTGTATTTAGCATCAAAGTTTTCTTGTTAAAATATCATTTCTCAAATATTAGTAATTGAGTGAAGAAATGGAGATAATTCTTGCTTCTCTTAGTTACTGCCATCCTGATTTACTTAAAACAATCAACAACAAAATAAAACCAATCTCATGTCCATCTTCAACGTTTTAGCAATTTAAGATTTAGCAGTGCAAACAGAATCTTAGTCACAAGATTGAGGAATATTACAGGGACCTGATTTTATGATTAAAGCAGCTGCCAGCAACTTACACACCCCAGTGTTCACTTTTCGCACTCCTCACTCTTGTGTTTGCTTAAAACGATTACATATTTAATCATTTTTCTAATTAAAAAAATACCACAAAAACATTGTCATCAGCAATTGCCTTGGTGCTTTCTAGCACCTGATTTTAAATCTAATATTGAGGTCCAATACAGTGACTGTTAATCACAAGCAAAATAATTTAGGCAAAGGGGACATTATTGGTAAACTTCTGAAGAATGAAGTTGGCAATGCCCAACTCTATATCCATAAACTAAGGCAAAATAAAACCAGAAATACCTAACTAACTCTAGTACTTTACAATACATTGGTATGTTTACATTATCCTGTGAAGACTTTCCATTCATCCCTCTAAAAATATATTCATGTCTGTTGAGTTTTTGTGATACGTAAGGGAGAGATGATATGGTAGATACAATGATCTAAAGCAACTAACATTTTAAAAAATCTGTACTCTTGTGATGGTGATACGTAGCAGAAAAGCTGCGATTAATTTGCAGATCCGCAGAGTATTTACAGCAACTGATGTTATGATGTGATTAACCATAACGAGTCACAACATTTGATGTAGGGTAATGAAGTAGCAAGCCTGGATGCGCCTATTTTGAAACTAGAACATTAGAGTTCAGAAATTCAAGACGGTTTTTGGTTAAAGTAATTTTTTCTTCGGCTTCTGTTGCTTTTTCTCGCACTGCACGGACCACCTCTTCCGGGGCTTTCTCTACAAACTGCAGAAAGTGTTAGACAATGGTTAATTGGCACAGATTACTTTTGTACACAAATTCCAGAAGAAAACCACATAGACTGTTCTAGTATAATGCAAAAATATAGACAGGAAACATGCAATAACAAACATCTTTCTCACTATTAAAGTTAGTAATCGGAGAGTATGAGAAAAGGTGACAAAAATAATGTAGAGAGAGTTTGAGTCTAATCTGAACTATATTTCTGAACAGATTGAGAATGAAGCCATGTTTCTTGTGTTTATAAAGGTTAAGACAAAAGTGATTTTAGATAATAATTGATCTGAACTCTGAATAACTTAGTTTAGGGAAAATCTTATGAATTGTCTGTCTTGGTTAGCAGGTCATGGACTCCTATATACAGTAGATACCGTGTGGCTTTTGGAAGGCAAGCAATAAAAGTAGTAGCCCTAAGCTTTTTGAGGTCTCCACGAAGTGCTCATGTCTATGTGTTTCTTGTTCTTTTCTACGTAACGACCTTAGGTTTCTATCATCATACTGGTGTCACGGGTACTAACATGCTCGTTTGCCCCCTCCATCCCTAATTCTATGGTCTCCCCTCCTTTGGCCTCTCTTCCTTTTTGAAGAACGGTCTTCATTGCTCTCTTTTACTGATTGAAATGTGACCTCCAGAACTTCAATAGGTATACTAGTTCACATCAGAATCTTTAACGTTAGGTTTTATATTACCTTCCTAAATGTAGTATTCGAATATCTTAAAGATACACCTGGTATCTTTCCTCTTATTCTGTTTAATATGCCAATAGAAATCCCATTTTAAAATATTCTCAATTAGACCAACGACGCACCTTTTCAAGGCAAACAACAAGTACCTTGCAAGCGGTGCATTGAAATGGGTTCACAAACTGATTTTAATACTTAAAAAGCATATATGGAGGACCATGGAACAAAACTGTTTGTTCAGGTCTATATAGTGCAGAAGGTAAGAAATATATTATTTCATACTTTTGGAGAATTGAGTTTAGCTATCATTCCATCATACTCCTTCTGCATCTTCACAAGGCGCTTTGATAGACGTTGAACTTCTGCAGAAATATCAACCATATCGGCCAAAGGGAGATATGCCTCTAGTCCTTCCCCAGCCACAAGATGAACTGATTGATCAGCATTTCCTGAAGGATATTACATGACATCCACCAAATAAATGACTCAGTGACCAGTTAACAATTGACATGAGAAACGCATAAAACGGAAACGTCATTTCACTCTTAACCCATGGAGTACAAAGTGCAGTCGAAAGCATACCTGGGGAAGAATTCATGAAATGCAGATTTTGTAGATCCAGCCGAGAGAGAAGTGCTAAAACCTCTTTTTCTTCCTGAAGAAGCACAAGAGTAAAAGGATAAGAGAAAGTCAAAGACTTCCATCACAAGGGTCACAGTTCCTGTACGGCTTAGAAATCAATTGACGCCTCTAATAATGGGGCAGGTAGTGTTATTTGCAGCGAGATGAAAAGCGAAAAATAACAAGAATATTTTGCAGGTTTATATTTGAAAAAGAAAAAATCATACTGGGGTTTAAAACTTGCAATTAAAAGAAAGGAGGGATAATTAGTTCTTCTCTTGATGATCAAGGGCCTGAGAAATGAGGAGTAAACCACACTTACAGCAATATATTCAATAACTTCATTGCTTGCAACCACGGATGCTGATATTCGTTTCGCAGGCTCAACGGAATATTCTGCCCGAATATTTCTGATAGCTCTAACCTGAGACATTAAAAAATAAGCTGTCATGGTCCCATAACACCAATACATTAAATAATGTTAAAAAGTTGTGTAAATGGGACGAGAGAAGAAAATAAGGACATAAACACACCAAAGTTTGCAAATTTTCAAACTTTTTTACAGAGCTGGTACACCTTGAAAGTTTGGTCTCTGGCCAAGGTGATACAATAAGGGCATGCTTCCGGTTAGGGAGTGCCTGTTGACAAAACAAAGAAATTGAAACTTTGAAAAACTTGCATTATATTTTTCAAGTTATATAGGGTTTTAGGTAAGAAAGAAGGGAGTATAAAGAATCCAAGGCTTTGCATTATGATTGGTTTGATATTATGATGCAAAAGAGCACAAGCAAACCCTTATTTATATTAATATTAGACTCGTAATAATCCTAATCAAATAAAGAAAATAATAACCAACTCTTATTAGATGATCTAAACTATTGTAAGATAAGATCAAGATATTCTTTCTATGATCACACACAAATAAACACTGAATTTGAAGGAATATTGAGATAAACTTAGATTTGTCTTGGATTTTCGGTTGGCACTGCTTTAGGTGCATAAATGGTTTTATCTAACAAGGTTCAAACTCCCATAATTTGCACTGAAATTTAATTTCTTTCATTTATAATAATGGGGGTAACAGGGTTCAACCTCTAGACCATATGGTCATTCTTAGAATTTGGGTTGGGCCTAACTCAACCTTACAAAACCGGCTTGTAAGATGAGGATTGCCCCCACTTATAAACATATGTTCAGGCCATCAGTCATCCAATGTGGGACTCTTAACAGTCATAAAGGCCTTGATAGTATATAATGATTCATGAACAACCAATCCAAAAACTCAGGGTATTAAGTGAAGTCATGTGAATGGTTTTATATCTAAAGCATTCACAAATCAAAGGAAAACAGGCATTCAAAAGCATGGACAATACTAAAGTGAGGGCACACAAATGAATTGTGTCATTGTGTGACCAATGGAGAAAAAAACACTGTCAGAGGATGCGCTGCCGGAGAAAAACCCAGGTTTCTACCCTAGTGAAGGTACAGTAACAAAGTAGAAAGGATCACAAAGAGACCCTATTGATCTGTTGGTACGGTAACTATCACCGCATAGGGTGGTTTTATAGAATCCCTATTGATCTGCTGGTGCTGTACTATATAGACCATGTCATATTTACCTGCCATAGCTCCTCGGTTACAAATGGCATGAAAGGATGCAGCACTTTGAGTATGTTCTCAAAAGTATACAATAAAACAGCCTGTGCCATTAAAGCAGCAGAGTTGCCACCATTGCCAGAGTTGTAAAGCCGCCCTTTGCTAGCCTCAATGTACCTTAAGGGCAGAGAGTGGAAAAGATTTAGAGAGTATTACTCACAATGAAGGCAAAGAAAGCCCTACAAAGTAACATACCAATCAGCAAAGTCGGCCCAAAAGAAATCATATGTTTCTCTTCCCACTTCTCCAAAGAAAAATTTGTCATAGTTTGCAGTAGCAGATTCAATAAGCAAGTGAAGTTTTGAAAGCTGAAAAGAGGAAGTAAAATTATCACACAGATGTCCAAATAGTGACATAAAAAAATGTTATAACAAAATTTCCTTACCACCCAACGCTCTGGTAAAGGAAGATTAAGTACAGAGTCTTCAGTGTCAAACTGAGAACAGTAAATTGGAAGTATTAGTTGAGAGAAAAGGTAGATTAGTATTAGCTAAACAGATGTTGAACTAAAATGAACAGAAGAAGCAGCATTAAACTATTAACTAAATTTTCCATGTTAAAGTGACAATAACACATTAAATTGAAAGTAAAAGTACTATAATAAAGTCCAACAGATCCAAACTTTAGACTATGCTAGTATTTACAAGGTGTTATGCAACACTAGAATTGGGATATAATTGGGTGTTTGACGTCTGATTATTAATAACTTTTTCTGTTACTTTCTGTTTTGTACTTTAGTCGAGAGAAGTATCCCTTATCCTCCGTTCTCTGTAATTATGCTTTCCTTTCATCTTAATGAATTGTCTTTTATCAAAAGAAAAACAACAACAACCAAGCCTTATCCCACTAAGTTTGGTCAGCTACATGGATCAAATTACCATAATGTTCTATCATAAACCATATTGGGATCCAACTCATTAATCTAAGTCTTTCCTAATAGTTTCTCTTATAGTTTTTCTAGGTCTTCCTCTACCTCTTTTGATATGACTCTCCATCTGATCTACTCTTCTACTACAGCATCTACAGGTCTTCTCTCTACATGCCCAAACGACCTAAGCCTATTTTCTACCATCTTTTCTCTAATGGTGCTACCCCAACTCTCTCTCTCTAATGGTGTCATTCCTAATCCTATCGCGTCTAGTCTTACCACTCATCCAATGCAACATCCTCATCTTTTCTTTATCAAAAGAAAAGAATAAAAAAAATTATGTAACAAGAAATTCTTCAAGAAACGAGATCTTTACAAAGAGTTAATATGTCATCCTTGCAAACATGTGTTATTAAAAAACAGAGAAAAAAATTAACAATCTATCTTTTGGATGCTAAGATTGGATCTAACCTTATACGAGAGTATATTCTCCCAAGCAGATACATCATTCTCCTTAGGCAAGTTCTGTAATACAAATTTGCCAGCGTTCCACAATTTGTTTGTGAAGGCCTTGTTGGAGGTCAACCGCTCAGTGGACAAATTAAGGTCCTGAATTGAAGAGAGAAAAACCATCACATACTGTCTTCAATAATGTAATCAACTTCCTCATTGGATAAAAAAAGAACCAATTTTTTGAACACGGTAAAAGAAACCTGGCCAGCTGTTCCTAAAGCTACTGTGAATCGCAAAGCATCTGTCCCAAAATCTTTGATGGTATCAAGGGGGTCAATTACATTTCCCAATGTTTTGGACATTTTTCTCCCCTGAAAATAATAAAGTCGTTACATAGTGAGCCCAAAGACAAGGCATAAATTTGAAACAGGGGACAGTTACTGAGTAAAATTGAAAAAAGAAAGATTTGATGCACCAACAGCATATAGAAGTTTAAACCATCACCATTCTTCACATAAAATGAAGCAGTCAAGCTAACACCATGATAATTTCAAAATGCACAAAAAAAGTGAAGTCACCTGTGAATCCTTGATGAGTCCATGCAAATAAATATAAGAAAATGGAACTTTCCCAGTGAATTCAATCCCCATCATCACCATTCTTGCCACCCAAAAGAACAATATGTCATGCCTGTCAAAAGATAAAACTCAGCATAAGTTGGAAGAATATTCACAAAGAATGGATTAGAATATGAAATAATTTTAAATGAAACCAATACTTAAACAAGGTTACGATAGATAAATACAAACATGACCTACAAAAGCAATTGCATTCGTTATTCACACGGACGGAACAAATGGTAGAGTAGTTGCCTTCTCGTAGAAATAAATGTATGAACTATACTTTGTATTTTTATGAACAATACTTAATAATAGATTGAATATATTTTATTTACAAAAACATTAACGTCAATTCTTCATTATGTGTATAAAACCCTAGAAAATGAACTCTGTGCGCTCATAAGAGAGAAAAACCTTTGGAAACAAAAATAAAAAATGAAAACAAATTAATATTTTTGTAATCATAATGAAAAGTGATTAACTAAAATTAAAACTGAAAACAAATCAAACACCCCATCCTAAACTAGATTTCAATTACATTTTACATATGATAAACTTACTAATGGCACCCCAAACCAACTGTGTATACACTGACAATCCAAGTAATCACATACCCGGTTTCAAGCATTGTAGTTGGATAGAACGTCTTAAAATCCTCTGAAGACAAATCTGGCCATCCAAGCGTACTAAAAGGCCACAGCGCGCTGATAAAATATGTAAGAATTAGTTGATCCATACAACTAACAGGAGTAAAAGAATGCGCCGTGATTACTGACATTAGGTTTACGAATCTCTTCATTACATATAAATTTTTAGAAAAAGATCAATTGCATTATATGATTTGCTAAAAAAAATTATACATAGTATTTTTAACGAAAGATTTGGGCAACATGTATTTAGAAAGCCAATCGAAAACATTTTTAAAAGATTAAACAATCTTTAATGTGAATGAAATAACAAGCTATGGTAGAGCACTTTCAAAAAAAAAGCTATGGTAGAGCTTGTAAAGAGACAACATATAGGGAAATTTATGTCATGACATCTATTAGAAATAGAAGAAAGAACTGACTTTAAAAGAGATGGCTCTAATAACTTCAATTACCTTGCCTGTGTCATTTACTCATTAGATGGGTTAGATATACAATTACATGTATTGAAAAGGTAAAAAAAAGATAGATAGAACGATTATGGAGCACAAACAGAACAATGTGTAAAAGAAAAACATGTCGATATAGCTAGCATAAGACACAACAGCTCTTGTAGTATATATTTAATATTCCGTGCTTTATACTCAGTCCATACTCGTACACTATATATATTGCTAAATGCTCAATGTATCCCTAAATTATCTGCTGAGTGTGCCATTCTTAGATCGTAAACAACAAGCACAGGTTAGAAAAAACGTACATTAACAAATACTACTTAGTCTTATTACATCATTGTCATTTCTACTGTTTTACAAGAAAATGCTAATATAGTACATTTCAAATAAAGAAATATATCTACTATAAAATACCTTGAAAACCAAGTGTCAAGAACATCAGGATCCTGATATATTTCTACATCTTTTCCATATTTCTTGTGAGCTTTTTCAAGTGCTTCATCAGTGTTCCTAGCAACTATATAGTCCTCTTCTTTGTCTTTTCCATCAATGTACCAAACAGGTATCCGGTGTCCCCACCATAGTTGTCTGCTAATACACCAATCCTTAATGTTGGAAAGCCAATGGTTGTAAATCTGTATGACCATAAAGTTTATAAGGGAAGGGTATGGCATAATCTAAAATTTTATACCATCAACAAAATAATGCCAGAAAAGTAATTTTACTGGACATTATTTTCTGATGCATAAATGTAGAAGAATTTAATACAGATAGACTAGTCCTTATTATTACTACTTTCCTATGATAGAACTACACCACGAATCTTTCCTGGAAAAGATCTGTTTAAGGAAACAGAATAATAACTGTGATGTAAACCACCAGTGATATATTGAGTAAGTGAAAAGTCCGGAGAGAAGAACAGAAGCAAGTAGGAGAAATATAAATAAATAGAATCATCGAGAAAAGAGATCCCCAACAAGCATGGTTAGACAGTTTGTATCAAATCCATGACCCATGATTCCATTGATAATTTTAGATTTGTCACATCACAATGAAAACCTTGGTAGGGAAATCTAGAGAGAAGTGGGAATGGGAAAATTACAGAAGAGAGGACAAACCTTCTCAAATCTTTCGGGAATTATTGTCAATTCTCCTTTTTCAACTGCTTGAAGAGCTTTCTCAGCAAGAGGCTCCATACTTACAAACCACTGTTTACTAACAAGTGGCTCTATTACCTAATTGTAAAATGAAGAAAACGTCCAAGTGGGAGATTCAAATCAGTGACAGAATATAATACCAATTCATAATTCTAAAACTTAACTAAGAAAAATGTTGTCTCACTTCTCCACCACGCTGAGATCTGGGAACTCGTAAAGTGTGTGGTTCCTTTTTCACACCTAACCCTGTCTCCTCAAGCTCCGCCCACATTTTTTTTCTGACTTCAAATCGATCAAGACCACTGATATTGGATTTGGAGATTAGCTTCATGTAATAGTCATAAGAATTTTGTAAAATCTTCAACAGCTAAATAAAAAATTCCTACAAATACCTGTACAAGCCAGCAACTTCATTTAATGTGCCGTCCTTATTCATCACATTAAGTATTGGAAGACCAAGCTTTCGAGCAAGTAGATAGTCATTATGATCATGTCCTGGACTAATTTTTAAAACTCCAGTTCCAAACTCTTTATCAACATACTGTGACACACAACACCAATCAATATTAACTAACGGCGTGAAACTTACATTAACATTGTCAAATAACTTCTGCAAAATCACTAGAACAATATATGAAGGAATACAGTAAAATAAATCCTTTAACACCTATGATAAAATGGCTCAAGGGCTGAACATCACAGCAAGACTTAGAAAACAACTCAAACAGATTAATTTATGAATAAACCATCAATTTAGTCCCTAAACTATCATCGTCTCTCAAATTTAGTCCCTAAACTATATAAATATAATTAGTTCTTAGACTATATGAAATTGGTTGATCTAGTCCTTAAAGTATATCAAAATCCGACAATTTAGTCCTAACATCTTAATGGCAGAGACTAAATTGACAGATACTTTAGGGACTACTTAATATAGTTACATAGTTTAGGGACTAAACTGAAGTGTGGGCGATAGTTTAGGGTCTCAATTGATGGGTTGTTCTAATTTTCAAGTACACAGCTGTTATTAAGAAACTACCAAGAGAACATGAAATCCGTGTAAATGTGTATTCAAGGCGCACTACAGTAATAACTAAAATATACATCAGTTGAATAAACTGGAACATTTATACCTTGTCAGAAATAATAGGAACATGGCGTCCAAATGTCAGAGGCACAATTGCCATCTGACCAATATACTTTGAATAACGTTCATCCTACAATTCAGTGAAGAATACAAGATATTAGGCATCCTTTCAACAAAAACAGTTTATTTTATTCAAAGTAATTATATATGCAAACTAATTCAATAACATTTAATTAACATCTGTAGACAAACACACACACAATCGAATGTTAAAAATAAATGGTCAAAATATATATCATACAACGGCTTATGCTAGAACTTCAATACGATTAATTCCAAAGAAATTAGTAATTGCAATTTTTTTAGGGCTGTTCTAGCTATAAGAGAAATTCTGGAGAAATACATTTGTTGGTTTGGCGAATCGCATTCATTTGTGGAATCAGTCAGTATACTAAAACTTAATACTCAAAAAAAAAAAACGATAAAAATAACAGGAAATATTATGCTGGGGAGTACTGAAAATATAACGATGTAAATGTTTACATGTTTCCTTTTATGTTTGTTTCTTATGGAGGGCTGGGCAATATAAATGTTTAATTATGTTTCACGTGCTGTGTTAGCAGGCCAAGTGAATGGATTTCAATTACCAACGGAAACACGATCTAATTTTCATTTCATGTGTATCAAATTCTATTCAAAGGCACAACACCTTAAGAAAACAAGTATTCTATCCTACCTGTGGATTAACTGCCAATGCCACATCACCAAATAGAGTCTCTGGACGTGTCGTAGCCACAGTCAGCCAATCGTCCCTATAAAATGAGTAATATTAATTGAAAACCACAGGTAACAACCTTACAAAGAAACAAAAGATTTTTCTAAAGAAAGAAAATATGGCAAATCTACATAAGTAATCAAATTCAAAGTGAAAGATGATAACACCAGTTAAGTCATCTATATTATGTTGAGAATTCAGATTTTCAATTCACGCACTCTCATGGAAGGATCAACAGATACCACATTGGAAAAAATTTCTGGAGACGGCGATCGGTGGCTGACAGTAGCGACAAAGGCCGGATGAGACAGGAAGAACTCTTATGAGATTCAATGATCCCAAATTTTCGAGAACATGGCAGCGGAGTAGTGACAGGACAGAACAGGATGAACATAACAAAGAATGTAGAATACAAGGGGGGGTAAATACTTTAAATTAAAAGAGCAGCCCAGCCACTTTGCACATCAAACAACAAAACTTCCCGTGTAAAATAAAAATAGCTAAATGCTTAGGAATATTAACATCCAAAATTCAGGCAATGGAGGCAACGTAAAAAAGGTTGGACAACATAAATCACAAGTCATGATTCCAAGTTAAGCAAATTCAGCTCTACGGTAAAGGAAAAATCTGTCCCTTCAAACAAAATAACAGAAAGTTCATTTCAATGTTGATCAAATTAATTAAATGGGTTTGTCTAACATGTGCAACATTGCACATGTTATAGCAACTAAAAGTAGCACCTTTTTAATTGAAAACCAACAATTATTTATTAAAAAGTTATGTTTAATATAAAATACACAAGTTCCAATACAAACTTACTATTTTTAACTTTTTAACATGTGAAAAATTTCACATGATAGAAAAATCCTAATTGAATATTTAACATATAAATAAAAATCTAATCAAAATTTCTACCCAAAAAAGATAGATAATCAAAACTTGAGCTTAAAGGTTGCTTCAGATGATATGCTTCTACAAAAAAATACATAGAAACACTGAATAATTTTGAGCACATCCACTATGTACCTTGAACCTCCAGCAACGCGATATCTAATATGATACATATATCCAGATTCTTCTGAATACTCAACTTCCTATGCATAAAAGAAAAGGCTCAATAAAAATATCCAAAATTATATGAATTAAGTAGTAACAAGAGTACAATCAAAACGAAAAAACTGCTTACCAAGTCAGAAACAGCAGTCTGTAGAGTTGGTGACCAGTTTACCATATAAGAACCTGAAGTAAAAGGAAGCCAAAGTGTTACATACACCACTATATAATATGAAGTATGAATATAACATCTGTGTCTGTGCAAAATTCAACATTTATCTCTTCCATTTTTTGGGTTACTCTGTTTTATTTTCACTGACTCTGCTATTTTCCTATATTTTGTCCTCTTAGTTCAAACAGTGATTTTTCCCCCAGTCCTTTGACTCCTCTCTAATAATAGCAAGATCAGGAGTGTATTTTTATACTATGTTTGTTGCTTTTAATAATTTGCAGTTACTTGAGCTTAATGGCTACTTAATTTCAAGTGAACTTATGTCATGAGGCTTTTGGCACTGTCTTCAAATTTATGAAATATCATATTTTTCATGAATTTTATTTATTACAGTTTGTTTGTAGTTTATTGTTCTAGATATGTTTTTAGTACTAGTAAAACCAAAAATAAAAACAAACAACCAAAAATTATATGTTTCCTGCTATGCTTATTGCTTACTACATCCAACATAACTGCAAGCAAACACTACCGCAGCGTTATTATTGCCCTTAGCTCCTTAAAGCAAAACTTGCATTGCGGAGCAGTTTTCATATTGGACTCGGCAAAATCCGCTACACAGTAGCATTATAGCGCTGTTATTTTCGCTACTTAACACTGATCAAATGTCGGTATCAACACTCAGCTTAAAGCTCTTCAAACATATTGGGGAGGCAACGCCATGTTCACAAAATTGCGCCATGAAATTGGTTCTCCTTCGAGTAATATCTCTTCATACCCATCATTCAAATGGGTTTGTAGAAAGGAAACATAGTCCACAAATTGCAACCACTATAAATTCTTCCATGTAATTGAGAATAATTAAATTCCAAAGATTATCTCCACCCTTCTTCTAACTCAGCAATAGGAATACATTAAAAAAACAAAACATATCAAGGCACAGACTCATGGGCATGCCCATTAAGTACATCAAATACCAAGGTAAATATATACCGACTCAGAGTCAACCCTTGGCTCTAACCAATGGTTATAGGAAAGTCATTTTCACGCACTAGCTGATGGCTTGCCACTGATACCCTTTACAGATCAAATATATGTTATATCATATGAACAGAAACTCCTTTATTAACTAGAGCTTTCCACGTGACTCCTTGTAAAAAATTGACTAAGCATAGCTACAAACTCCATCCAAGATTTCAAAAGTTTCGGGCAATATGGAAGTGTATAACAAAGTGTAATGCAAAATAAATATATACCATAGTGGAAGTATGTAACATCAGCTTATACCTTGATAAATCAAGCCTTTCTCATGAAGCCTAACAAATGCCTCGACAACAGCTTCTGCAGAAATTACAAACCATCAGTATATGTTACACAAATAAAGGCTAACACGCAACCATACTGGATTTAAATTAATGAGATAAATTCAGATGCATGTAGTAGATAATGGAAAATAATAAGAATAGCATACAAAAAAGTTTAAAAAAATGCACCAATTATATTCACTATCTCATTTGCATCACCATAACTTTTCAACTATGTGCCCAAAAGCTCTCCTAGCAAGGTAAAGTTCCAATTAGTAGAAAACTATCTTACGACTTAGCTGTTCATCAAGGGTGAAGTGCTCTCTAGACCAATCACACGAAGCACCAAGTCTCTTGATCTGATTTGTGATAGTTCCACCGTACCTGAATAAAGTAGAGAAAAATCATGGGAGGAGGAGAGAAGTTAAGAAAATGACATTGAAGAATTTGCACCCCTATAAATAGTTATTTAATCATTGGCAACATCTATGATCTGAAGATGCAGAATACTCAAGTCATCACTCATCTAAACTAAAAAATAATGTAAGCAAATCTACAAAAAGTTCAATAAAATTTCCAATTTTCCTTTGTCATTAGGTCATGGCACATTCCTCTAAACTGTATGACATTGGGTTATATGGATTTTGGAGAAAGTATTATATATTTGGGCTAAAATGGGAATCAAAGGACCGCTTTCACAGAGGCCTCTCAAGTCTCAGCCTCTATCATTTATCTTCTTTATAGATTTATAAATCTAAGTTTTTACACCATTCCAGATTCTAATCTCTTGTGATTTAAATTTTTAACATAAATAATAGGAGTAAGAGTAAGCTTCAACCCTTCTACTTTTCCCGGTTATAAGAAGGGTGGTCCATTGGCTGTGGAAAAACAAAAAAGTAGATTGCAGGAAGATAAACAAGGATGCGAAGACATACTTTTCTTTCCACTGCCAAACTTTTCTTGTGAATTCATCTCTACCTATTTCAACCCTTTTGATTCCTTCAGAAGCTAGCATTCTTTCAACGACCAACTGGTAGAAGGAGACCAAATTTAAGAGTGGATAACTAATATCTTCAACTAAAAAGATATAAAGAGAAAATGCAAGAAGCGTAGAATTCTCAGTAACAAAAAGGAAACTGCATAATAATGAACTCAAAAGCCATTTGCCACACCCAAAAGCTAAAGCTCGTAGGTAAAGACACGTGAATGGTTTTTATATTATATTTCTAACATGTCCAACTGTGCAAAAGCCCTTAGACTTGAAGCACTAACAAAGCACATGCTTGCTGTCTTGACTATGCCACTCTCTCTTACTGCATTTTGTGATGCAAAAATTGGGCTGCTGATCCAAATGATAGAAAATCTACCTCTGGTGCAGTCATCTAGCTTGGTCCCAGTTTTCTTCTAGGTGTCCAAATAAATTCTGGTGGCTAGGTCAAATACTGAAGATGAATACAGGAGTTTGGCAGCTGCCACTGCTGATTTACTATGGATTCAGACCTTATTTTAAGAACATTCAGTGCCCTTTCCTCACTCCAAGACTGTATTGTAACAATCAGAGTGTTGTTTATCTGTGTCCCTTAATCCAGTACTACATGCTATTAGGTTTTTTTGTATTACTATTGGGCCTAACTCATCCTTACAAATCCGGCTGGTAAGGTGAGGAAAGCCCCCACTTATAAACACATGATCAGATCTCTCATCCAATGTGGGACTCTATAACACACACCCCTCACGCCATAGACTAGACATCTGGAGCATGACCAGAGTGACCTGGTAGCGGAAACCTGATGTGGGAAGCCAAACAACAGATCTTTCCTAGAGATATGACCTGTGTATGTAGTGTTTATAAAGCTTGGGGACTAAATCCACCCCTTCACACCCAACACAATGAAGGTGTTGGAAGCTGGAATGAAGGCAATCCAAATGCCGCAATTAGACGGCTAGGGACAGGCCGCAATTAGACGGCTAGGGACAGACCGCAATGAAGGTGGAATTTCCAACATATGCATGCACAATCCACCAACTTAACATGAACTAATGCACAATGATTGTACAGCATGTTCTAGCCCAGGATCAACGGGCTTACTCTCTAACATAGCCTGTCTCCTACCATATTTCTAGAGCTCAGGGACAAACTCAATGTGCATGAACTACCTAATGTTTCTCACCCTCTTTGAGCTTATGCAGGGGTGTGTGAGAATTCTTCTTGAATAGATTATATGTAATAGTTGCTGATTCTGCAGGTTTAACTAACTTAGAAAGTTAGTTGCAGTCAGCACAGATTAAGATCACTAAGTGTAGGCTAAGGTCGGCAATATATTGCTGGTAATTGGTTTCCTCTCAATAAGTAATGATAATTGATATAGTATTGGGTTTTTGAAATTGACAAACCTGCGTTGCAATACCAGCATGATCAGTCCCAGGAAGCCAAAGTGTTGGTCTTCCCTTCATGCGATTGTACCTAACCATAATATCCTGGATGAAAAGCATGATAATAAATAAAAACATGTCTTAGTAACATGAAATTTCAACAAAAATGTTAACATCTCAATAGCAATTAATAAATCACATTATTGATGCTTCATACAAGACAGACAACATCATTATGCAGACAAACAGACAGAAAGGAACATAAGCTAAGTAAGGAAGATCTCTTTTATTTTCCCAACGCAATACCAAACGGACTTATTCACATAAATAACAAGCAGCTAACCTCATAATTTCATGACTTTAGAAAAATCACATCAAACAGTTTAAGATGCCCCAGAACAAAATCCATTGTTACAATTATCTTTGGAAATAATATAAAAATGAAAATGAAAACTTACCACTATGAAAATACAGAAAATATTACAAAAACAAACATGCCAGATGATGCATCAAATCAAATGGTATATCTCTACCACTATACATCTTGTCTCTCCATTTAGAAACATTTAAACCATACGATGATGCATCCAGCCATCTAGATACATGTATATATGTAATAACATACATGAAATGAAATAGAAAAATAATAAAAAATTTGAAAAAACCTCGAGGGTCACAAACATTGCATGCCCCATGTGCAAAGATCCAGTAACATTAGGAGGTGGCATTGATATCACAAAAGGATCACTTCCCCGGTCGAAGTTCGGCTTAAAATACCCTTGTGACTCCCACCTAGCATCCAATAATCATACTTAAAATTTAAAACATTATTTACAAAATATACAAAAACAACATGATTATGCGTTCAAAATGCTCATTCATGATCTAAAACAACTTATCAATATAATTAGAGAGAGGCTATACCCACATAAAACAGAAAAGGGTTAATTAGTTTAGATGCATTGCACAATGTTATATAAAATAACATTTTTTCCCTCTTGTCAGCAACCTATGATGCACTGATAAACCTTTATGCCGTCGATACGTGTCCGAGCCATTTCAGATACCATTTCTTAAAAAAATAAAAACTAACTTAATAGAAAAATGAATTTTGATACTCTCTCAAGATGCCATTGACACACTTCTGGCTCTTATTCTTCGTGACTGTTCACAAGTCAGATACATACTTTATGTTAAATGTTGAAACTCTTGATAATTAATAGCAACAAATACAATGCATATCACCCTTCACCCATTCAGCTATTAAACCCCATTTTCTAGCTTCAACAATTTACTTTAGCTAATTTAATCAGGCAATACTAAAGTTCTAGTCTGAAAACTAAGAAAATAAGTCCGAGCACATATCACATTGAATCAAAACTACACCAAAAAGAGAAATCCCTGATACCAACACTTATCTTTATAAAAAAACAACATACCAATTATATATGCGTTCTTCCGCAGCAAAGTCAAAAGTTTTGGCTATCTCAGGAGAAGTAAAGACACCATTATTCTCTGATACTGCAGCAACTGAAACATTGAAAACATAAAACAATCACAAAAAAAACCTCCAGTTACTGTAAAACCAACTAAATATTGTTGTGTTCATAAGTTCATCACCAAAAATCTTATTCTCATTATTTATACACAAATTTTCAAACCAAAAACATATATAAGACCGACACTTCAGACTAGCGGCGGTATCCAACACAACACAAACACATTTAGTTATATTCAATCACTACTATTTTCATAAATTATTATCAATGTCCACGTGTCAGTCATATCCAGTGTCTTTTTTAGTAATAGTCAAACGCAACTCATAATTATTGTAATTATTAAAGTGCATGTTGGGTTTCAACTTTGGATGGGGCAAAATTGATTTTAGACGTGTAGAATTGATTTTCACATGTTCGCATGTCTCCAAGTAGAATTGGTTTTGCCTCCAGAATCGAGTCTAACTTGAAGCTATAAATTGGAGCTTTTGATTCTAAAATTGGCTTTTACACTCAAATTTATCGTTCAACTCACTTTTACGTGAATGTATTCAAACATAAACCACTTAAATTCAACTCACTTTTAACTAAACAACAAAATTCATTCAAAATTAATTCTTGTCATTTGAAAATGTTTATCCAAACAACCCTTGCAGAAAATCATTGCATTAAGGCAAT
>Ga0315913_1003469_pt1 | contig 18958 bp, 11 predicted proteins | sample MpolsnodulesMG_FD_207736 | JGI IMG/M metagenome (GOLD analysis project Ga0315913, IMG submission 207736) | Medicago polymorpha root nodule microbial communities from Los Angeles, California, United States - small nodules | ecosystem: Host-associated > Plants > Roots > Nodule | place: USA... | reverse complement strand
TAATATGTTATTTATCTCTCGTAACAAACAATTGTCAGTTATTATCTTTTTCTCCAACAAATTCCTTTTTTTTTTGCGCACTCTCTATCTCATAACAAAGAATTGTCAATTTTCTAAATGTTGTGCTCATCTTTTTAATTATTTTAAGTCAATATAAAAATTATATTGATGAAACTTCTTCTTCATTGACATCTTGTTCTTGTTTTTGTATCTTGTCAAATGAGTCGTCAACTATTGCTCCCTCTTCACATTTCATCAACAATTCCAACGAGTCTTCCACTTTTTTCTTTTTTTTTTTCATTTTGAACATTCATTGAGTCTTTTATTTTTCTTCCCTCAAATCTGTTCTTTTACTTTGCACTTGAATTTTTTAACAATTACTACTCATCTTATTTGTAGAAGTTTAACTCTTCTTGAAACCATTGTTTGTAACAAATTTTGTTTAAATTTGAAGATAACAAGAAACAAACTTTGTTTAAAAAAAATAAACTTTAGTTTTTCAAATACATAACATTAATTAGTTTTATAGAAAAATATAAGAGTAATTGACAAAGGGTATAATTGACAAATCGTACTCTTAAAATACTAAAAGGACAGTTAAATAGGAACGAAAAAATTACCCTAAAAAAACACTTAAAAAGAAACGGAGGGAATAATTAATATTGAAAGATTCCCTCAGAAAAGTTAATATTGAAAGCTTTTAAACTAAGAGAATAAGCAATAGTTTTTTTTATGAAAAGGGGAATGAATTTTGAACCTATAGCTTATGGTTTATTATTGTTTTTCTAATTTTAATGAAACTTCTTCCTTTATTCTTTGTTAAATGAAACAAAAATCCTAAAATCCAAGCATAATAAATCAATCATTTGTTAATTTAGTGTCATCTATATTATTGAAGATATTTAATATCTTAGTGTCATCTAAATTAGAATATTACATTTTAAAATAACTTAAAATGAATAAGTTACATAATTAATTATTAAAATTTATCATTAGTTTAAAATAAAAAAATGTACATGAAATATGATTTTTATAAAGAGTTTTTCTATCATGTGCAAATTTGCACATGTTAAGAAATTCAAAATAGCAAGTTTATATTAAAACTTGTGCGTTTTATATTGATGATGTAACTTTTTAATAAATAATTGTTATTTTCAATAAAAAGTTGCTACTTTTAGTTACATTAACATGTGCAATATTGGGCATTTTGATGACGTCGGTTAAATTATAAAACCCTCTTTTTGTTTTGTGATGTGAAAAACAAAATGTGAGATCATGCCTTTCACATTCTAAAAATAACCTCTTCTTTTTGTGTAAATAAAGTAACACGTACAACTACAAAAATTGATCTTTTGAGTTTTGTGAGACTCATATGAGTGGTAAACTCTCTATAAGAGTTTTAAGTTTTAATATTGGTGCATACATCCAAGTTTGAGTTTGAACCAGAGACCTTGGTTAAAAGAGACTTGTGTCATTAGTTAAAACTGACTTGTGTCATCTCATATAAACAATCGTACATTCATAATATATTTGAGTCATATTTATTAGTTACACTTTTAATACTATTTTTATCAAATATAATTTTTTTTTTTAAAATTTCGGTTGAGTATACCGGAAAGTGTTAGAGTTTCACAATTTTGATTGAGAAATGTATTCACATTTAGTGTTAGAACGTGTCTTAAATATGATTACCTTCAATTGTGGGTCCCTTCTTAAGTAGATTCGAACAAGATTGTTGTGTAGCAAGTGCGAGTTAGAAGTCTTTTATTGTTTAGAAAAGTAAGAGTTCTACCTTAAACAATATATACTCCCTCTGTCCCAAATTATAAAAAAAAATAATCACACTTATTAAGAAAACTAAAACATAAGAATTTGGAGTATAGTTTTTTGTGTTTTCTTTGAAAAAAGTTTTATAGAAAGGTGTAAAAACAATTTTCATTGGCTATTGGTTATGGAAAAAATGAAAGAGAGAGAAAATTGAATGTAATTTGTAATTAATTTTATGAGAATAAACAAAAGTTTTTCTTGAAAAAGAGATTTTTTTTAAAAAAAACAAGATTAAATATGATACAAGTTTGTCTTTTTTGCTTATATTTAGGGACAAAGAAAATGAGTTTTTTTTGCTTATATTATGGGACGGAGGGAGTATAAGTGAGAGAACTCATAAACCCAATGCCTTAAGGTTTTGAGTTATGATGTGGTATCCAACTTACCTGTGTGATTACTTTTAACCAAGTGTGATTGATCCTAAGTCTCTTTTCATGATCTGACAAATGTATCAGAGTCAAAAGTTAAACAAGAGTTCGACTTGCTCCTTGTGTTAAATGTCTTTCTGATAATGATGGTCAGTAGACGGATCTCGTTGATGTGGCCGGTTATCAACAACGGTGCAAGTACAAGTGTTTGGGGATTAAAAAAAACTTCTACTTGAGAGGGAGCATAATGAATCGATAGACTCACACTTAAGGGAGAGATTATTGTGTGAAGTGTGAGTTAGAAGTCTCATATTGCAAAAAAAAAAAAAAAGTCTTATATTGCTTAAAAAGGTGAATATTTAATAATATATAAATTGGAGAATATATATAAACTTAATGCACTAAGGTTTTAAATTAAGATGTGATGCACAACTTAATTATCTGGTTGCTTCCTGAATGTCCTCATGACCCAATTACATTCAAATAGACCAAAAAAAAAAACTCTTGTAAATTGCGTTTAGATTAAATAGAAACTCTATGTTAATATTCAAATAGTCAAATTTCTACACAAGACGATCAAATTAAAGATCGACAAAATAGAAGCGACAAAGCAAATGTGAGCAGTGATTAAAATGTTCAAACACATTAATTAATTAAGATCATGCAAACAAATGGGAACAAGTTGAAGTGAAGTCACGAAAAATCTCTGCTCTATGGGCTAGTGAAGTCACGAGAAACTTACATACTCAATATAAATGGATATACATCGAGTTAACTAGTGGAAGAACACAATTAAGTTTATAGTTGAAACAAAAAAAAGTTGGAAGTAGTGTTCCACAAAATCTGTGCATGTATTAAGGATAAGAACAAAATATACTAAGTTGGATACTAACCAAGTTTACACCACAAAACTCTTTCAAGAAGTATCTAAAATTGATTCAGCATATATAAGCACTTGTTGAAAAGGAACAAAATTCACAATCCTCCTTTGTAATGGTGCCTTTTTTTTCCTGAAAATCTCTCATTGGCATGGAATTCATGCTTCATTAATTCTATATATGGGGCAGCCACGTTATATGGATAAGTCCAATTTAGTTCTTTTCATTGATTCTTGATCAGCAACTGAACACGTATAGTCCTCTTCTTCTTCACGTTTGAATTGGATTGACCAATTACCAAGCAACGAAATTTAATATATTTTTTATAGATAGTAAAAGTTTGTGTCAGCTGAGTCCATTGGGGTTGTGCAGGTTAAGTTTTAGAGGGTATTTCAGAAATATGGGAAATGCAATTGAATATAGCCGAGACAAATTAAGAAATTATTTCTTCAAAAAAATATACTTAAATTTATAATGCATTAAATACACATAAATTTTTTTTTTTATGTTTTAGAATAACTTGTTAACGATACCCTATAAATATTTACAAAGATTACACAATTCTTACGAGTTATGAGTTGGTTTTACTAATTAAACCATCTTTCATGACATTTCGTAGATCCGAGCATTTTGATTTAAGAATATACATAGAAGGGGAAAAATATACAATTATATCTATATTGAATGCATAATTATTTGCCCTCGAATTTGATGCATGACCGGAAGATTTGATCTGTAATATGCGTATATGAAAAAATATTTGTTGAAAGAATACAATACTTTGACAAAATTAGTTTTCACATTTGTGCGTGAGTGTTACATTTTCTTACAAAACAAAATACAATTATTATAATTTAATAAGCATGCACATTTTTTTTTTTTTTGTAGTGGTCATGGTTTTGAACCTCAGACCTTACATATATAATGTGTTGTCCATACCAACTGAGTTAAGTTCACGAGGACATTAGCATGCATATCTAATTACATGCTTCCTCCGTCCCTTTAATATATTATTTTGTTTAAAAATCTTGACTTTTGAAGTTTTACACCGACATGATTTTTCAATCCAACTATAAAAATCTGAACCGTTAATATTCATACAAAGGTTATGATTTAACCGTTAATATTCAAATTTTCTCATGAATCTCACGGATATTTTGATAGGGGTTGATAAGCTCATGATAGGGGATTATTTTCATATATATAATCAATAGTACTATTGCTAGTATTTCTTTATTAAATTTGTGCAGTGGCAGCCGGCCTCATGATGTTTTGCTTTGGGATAGGGTGTAATGCATGTTCGCTAATCGCAAATAGTGGAGTAGACCCTTAATCAGAGTAAGAGACAAGGTTTTTGAAGTTTGACCTAAAAATGGCTTAATACCAGTTTTCGCTCCCTAACTTTTACGAAGTTGTGATTTTAGACCCTAAAAATAACTACAAAACTCCCCATAAGTTTTGCAACTGTAGCAGTTTTGCCCCCCAAGACCAATCTTTGGTAAAAAAAAAAACGTGGCACCTCACTTTGGGTGTCACATCAGTGTAGACCGAGTCAAAATCGACCTTGAGGTTAAAACTGCTATAGATGCAAAACTTAGAGGGCGGTTTTGTAGTTTTTTTTCTTAGGGGACTAAATCACAACTTCGTGAAACTTAGGGGGCGAAAAGTGCTATTAAGCCAATAAATTTATAAGTACAAAGTTTAACCATTTTTAGTATTTTTCGTTTTTCTTTTTTTATAGAATAGTTGTATTTGAAACACTGTTGAAACTAAATATGAACATATTTTATTTGTCGAAATTTGAGCTTTGATTCGTCTCGTTGTAAATATCTAGTCCTTTCTTTTTAATGGCTTAGTTTATGTTCCGCTAGAATAAACTGATGTAAGTTAGTAGTCTCTTTTTTTAACCATGTATTTTCTATGTGCAAAATTTAAATGAGATCTTGCTTAAATTCTGGAAAGTCTATTTTAAACTTTTTATATGTTTTTAGGAGGTATAACCACGTTAGAGTACCAATCCAATTGACATAAAAAGTACCATATATATTTTTATTTACTTTTTCTAATCCTTTGTAATTAGAGTATTAACTCAAGTAGACATTCCTTTCATGGCTTAGATCTTTTTGATCCATTATTGTACTAATCTTCGAGTTAATAGAAGAACGCCAATTTCATTTTTTTAATACAAGTTTTGATTACATCTCAAATGAACGACTTCAATAATCAAGCTTAGATTTTCTTTTCTCTATGAAAATGATGTTACCAACTTTTTCGACGATATTGATAAAACAAAATGGTGCTTCTAATATGAATTAATGGACCTCAAAAAAGAGTTCAACCGTGGACTCTCACAATTTTTAGTAAAATACTCAATTTCTTACTCTTTTTTTTTTGTTTGTAAAATCCATTATTTTAGTAAAAATTGCGAGGTCCATTTTTGTTTTTTGTTTTAAATTACAATGACATTAGAATCACCTATCAGAAAAATGATAGAAAATTTGTATTTTACTAAATTAAATAGGTGATTTTAATATCACTGTGTAATTTAAATTTTGCTTTCCTTTGACAATTAAGACCACATACCTTCGTGGTTGCTTCCTCACATGAGCAATGAATTTTACCCAATAGTTCTTCAAAATATATTTTATCTATATATTGAACAAATCACTTGGTATATATTTAATATATACCTTGACTGAATATATATCCTTTTCCATTACCCACAAGTTTCAACAATAGCCATTAGCCAGCACAGCATTTTTCTTTCTATTCTCTATATAAGTAGATAATAGATCACTTGTTAATTCCTTCACATTTCAACATAACTAGCAACAATGACTATATTCTCTACTATGTGGCTATTGCCTCTCTTTACTTTCATTTATGTCAATGGTATTCTTCCTATTGAAGCTACTCACCATGTTTATAGAAACCTTCAGAGTTTATCTTCTGATGATTCCTTCAAACAACCTTACAGAACTGCCTATCATTTCCAACCTCCAAAGAATTGGATAAATGGTAATTAACCTGATCTGAATGTTGTATTTTTTTTTTAAGTAGCCCAGTTGCTATAAATTCTTCTTTTTAAGAAGAATAAGCAGAGTGTCTAGGGTTCGAATTCATACAACGTGGGTTCGAATCAATACAATGTCTTTGTCGAGTTAAGTTCACGGGAACTAATACAATATAATTTATATTTCTATTTTATTTTTTGTGAAATATTTTACATCTCTGACAGATTTTTCTTTTGCTTTTTTTTTTTGTTGTCATTTGACATGTTATGCTCAAATGGATATGTGGATGCATATTACGTGGATTTGCAGATCCTAATGGTTAGTTCATTTCTCTTATAGATCACCCTTAGTTAGTAAATTTTTATGCATATAGATTCCTTCAATATTAATTCCATCATATTATCATCGTCCATTATGTCATGTACATGTAGCACCGATATCGACATACATAATTATATTCGATTATTTTATTTTCTTAAATTATTACTAATGTCATTGTGTTGGTGTCGTGTATAACGTTTGTGACAGTGTTCCATAGGCATATGTAAAATATGATTAACTTCAAAAATAATTTCTATAGAATTTAGTCAAAACTCAAAAGGCTGAAAGGTTCAAAAGTAATATAAAAAACGGTCGTTCCAAAGAAATCATAACATGAAAAATTAATATAGTATAGAGGCATATTCTCAATACTAGAGCCAAAACATAAGAAAAACAATTAGCATCTATTTAGCAAATCACTTACTAGATCGATTGGAAAATGATATTTCAACAATAAAAAAAAAGTCAATGATGCAAACAAAAAATGTCATTCAAAGAATGTATATATTTTTAAATTTTGTTTTTAATCAAAAAAATTAAAAGGAAGTGGACCAGTAAAATATGAATATAATGATAGTTTAAGGTTTTCAGAAGTTGATATTTGTCACTTTTCATGTTATTGTTTTGGCTTAATTGACATTTTCCATGTGATTATTTTTTGGCTAAAAAATTAAATATTGTCTTTATATATGTGACTTTTGATAGGACCATTGAGTTACAAAGGACTTTATCATCTATTCTACCAATACAATCCTAAAGGTGCAGTTTGGGGAAATATTGTATGGGCACATTCAGTTTCAACTGATCTTGTTAACTGGACCCCACTAGATCCAGCCATCTTTCCATCTCAACCGTCCGATATAAATGGTTGTTGGTCAGGATCAGCCACAATACTTCATGGTAACAAACCAGCTATTTTATACACTGGAATTGACCCCATGAATCACCAAGTTCAAAATATAGCATACCCTAAAAATTTATCTGACCCTTTTCTAAGGGAATGGATTAAGTCACCGAAAAATCCATTAATGGAACCAACTAGTGAAAATAAAATTAATGCTAGTTCATTTAGAGATCCAACTAGTGGTTGGTTAGGAAAAGATGGAAATTGGAGGATAATTATTGGTAGCAAAAGAAACACTAGGGGAATTGCAATTTTGTATAAGAGTAAAGATTTTATTAATTGGATTAAATCAAAACATCCTTTGCATTCAGCTAAAGGCACTGGAATGTGGGAGTGTCCTGATTTTTTTCCTGTTTTGAAAATTGGTACATTTGGTGTTGACACGTCATTAAATAGCGACGATGTTAGGCATGTGTTGAAGGTTAGTTTGGATGATAAAAAACATGATTATTATCTCATTGGGACTTATAATGATGATAAAGACAAATTTGTCCCTGATAAAGGGTTTGAGGAGGAAAATATTGAACAAATTTTGAGATATGATTATGGAAAATATTATGCATCAAAAACTTTCTTTGATGATGGGAAGAATAGAAGGATTTTGCTTGGATGGGTCAATGAGTCCTCAAGTGTTGCTGATGATATCAAAAAAGGATGGTCTGGAATCCATGTGAGTTGGTTGCAATAATTTTCCTAATATTTTTGTTATTAGTTTGTTCATTTTCTAAAATCAATACAAGTGTATGATAAAAAAATATAATATAGTCATAAATATTGACTATTGACTCAATAATCTACATTAGTTTGTTTTCTAGGGCATGGTTTTCAATGATAACTATAAAATATATAGTTTTGATTTATCATGAGCCAGCTAAGATCATGGCATGAGAATAGCTAAAGTTGACTTGAACTAATTTAGTTTATCCTAAATAGTTAGGGTAAAATTTCACTAATAATAAGGCAATAATGCACATGCATATGCAGACAATTCCAAGGACAATTTGGTTACACAAGTCAGGAAAACAGTTGATACAGTGGCCAGTTGTGGAAGTTGAGAAGCTAAGAGTAAATCCTATCAAATGGCCCACCAAAATACTCAAAGGAGGTGAACTGCTTCCAATTAATGGTGTCACAGCAGCACAAGTAAGCTATGGTTTTTTTTACTATCATAATAACTTCATGACATTAATAAAATAATGTTGCAACTATATATGCATATGTTATATTATATATCTGATCCGTCACGGATACACACACGGACACTAGACACAACATAGACACATCGATACTGCCAAAATTTTAAAAAAAAATGATAATTTAATGTAATCACAAGTATCGATGTTGTGTCGGTATGGGATACGACACATGTCGGACACTGAAACATGACTTCAATCAAAAGTGTTGGTGCAACTCAGGTGATCCACAATTTTCTAGCATTTATATAATTGCACAATTTGAAGCCACCTCTCTAAGTCTTACAATGCAATATTTTAATCAAGTTTACTGGAACTAATAAGATCTATAGTACTGACAGGAAGAACTAAAATAGCATTATTTTCTTAATAGAGTTATAAATTTTCTGCCTAGTTTAATAAAATGAGTAGTTTTATATTATGATATATTTGGTTCTTTCTATATGAAAGAAGATTATCAGATTCTGTATCTCAATTCATGTAATCATCCTTAATAATTACTCATATTAAAAGAGTAAATTTACAAGGCATTATATATTAATGATTATGATTGTGTTCACATTAGATTAATTAATCAATTATTTTATGCAGGCTGATGTTGAAATTTCATTTGAAGTGAATAATATCAGAGAAGCTGATGTTTTGGAGAATTGGACAGACCCTCAAATTCTGTGTAGCCAAAAGGGCACATCAGTGAAAAGTGGATTGGGACCTTTTGGCCTGCTAGTTTTTGCGTCAAAGGGGTTGCAAGAGTTCACATCAGTGTTCTTTAGAATATTCAAATACCAACAAAAAAATTTGGTGCTCTTTTGTAGTGACCAAAGCAGGTTTGTCATTTGCCCTCTAGTTATTTTCATAAGATTCTATTATTATGACACAAAATTTGACAACAATTTTAACTATGTTTAACAAATGGAAAATGGTTAATGAATATAACAAAGTGTCGTAACTTATTAATCATTTATGAAACACAATTGATGACAATTTTTATTGTCATTAACCACAATTTTTAGGTATATATTTGAACACAAATTATGGTTGTATATTTGCAAACTTAAAAATCATGTATATTTGAATACATAAAAATCATGTTAATAATGTTCGAAATCGTCGTTAGTTGAATCATCAATGAGTTTTAACACTTTATTATATTCATAAATCATCCACTAAAGGCAATTAATTAACCACATTTAAACAACATTAACCATTCAAAATTGTTGTGCATTCTTGTTATCAATTTTGTGTGTAAATGTATCTTTTTTTTATTCTTTTCATAAACTAGGCTTATATTCAAATTTGAGTTCTAACTCTATCTTATAAAAATGCATCTTTAATTAACAGGTCTTCTTTGAATAAAGATAATGATTTGACCACTTATGGGACTTTTATAGACGTGAATGTTCTTCATGAGAACCTGTCATTGAGAAGTTTGGTAAGTTCTAATTGATTAAGCATTTAAGGTATTTGACAATATTTAAGATGTGCCAACTTTTTTTTATGGATTGTAGTGGTCCACAAAAGTTGCAATTTATGAAGTCATGAAATGAGATATTATGATGCAGAAAACTTTTTTTGCCCAACACATGCATTATGCATAGACTTTTTTGTGTATATTTAAGACTAGAGGAAATATATCATCAATAAGAGGTCCTAGTTATGTTTGCACTTTGCATTTATTATATTTTCCATTTGGCATTCTAATAAATTTAGTTTATGCCTTTTTCACAGATTGATCACTCTGTGGTAGAGAGTTTTGGAGGAGAAGGGAAGGCATGCATCACATCAAGAGTTTATCCTACATTGGCCATCAATGATAAAGCACTACTTTATGCTTTCAATAATGGAACTACTAATGTGAAGATCACAAGATTGAGTGCTTGGAGCATGAAGAAAGCACAATTAAATGGAAACTTATAAGCAGAAAGTAGGAGAGGAATACTGGATTTCATATAGTGAAAGTTCATTTTGAGCTCTTCTATTCGTGTCTTGAAATATCATTAATGTGACATTATATAATGATCAATATGTATGTCATTTCTTATAATACAAATTTGATAAAAAGATAAGGAAAATAATTAATTAATGTTATTTTGTCTATACTGAGAATTATACTCAATCAAAACCAAAAGGTAACAAGATGCAAGACAAGTAAAATGATGAGCAGCCCTTCTATTTAATATCATAAACATGTAAAAACAAGGCCATACATCAACAACAAGCTGTTGATATATATTCCAATAAATATCTTTAACAATAGGATCAAATGGTTCTTTACAGCATAAATTTACTAGCTATCTGCATCCAAATGTCTCAAGTTTTTTCAGCTGTTGATAAATTTGCCAAGCTGTTCTATAGGAAATGTTCTATTAGAGGTGCTGAACGTTCGATTATATACTTTAAGTCCTTTACCAACCATAAATCATATAATTATCAGGGGCGAAGTCAGGATTAGCTTCGGTTAGTTCTACAGTCTTCAGTTCATACTCCATACTCAGATGATCCTTTTGCTTGCGTTTCCGACTACCCTTTTTATTTACTTTCTCCTTCGGTATTTCTTCAAACTGCTCTGTTAAACACTGATGCGCAATACTTTTCACTTCATCAATTAGCCCTTTATTATAAGAATCCAAACCCTTCTGTTGAGAATATATCAGCAAGGTTTGCAATTTCTCTCATAGCAGTTACCTGTAACAGTATGTAGAAGCAGTGTATTCATAATATATATCCAAGAGAAAGATAAGCTCCGATATACAAGAAAAAACGTACTGTTCTCTGATACTCTGACTCTACAGATGATGTAACTCTCCCGATGTATTTTCGAGTAATCTTCTGGTACCACTGCATGTACTCACTCTCATCTAAAACATCGCCATTTTCAACAATATGAAACCAACGCGTAATTTTTTCACCTGTAATAGAGTTAAACAGCCACTAACAGTGCTCTGAGATTTTAGGGAGGCATTGCCAAGCGCTCGATATAAAAACGCCAATGCTCCTGCACCCCAAGCATACTTCCCAGCCCTGTCAAAGTTTTCAAACAAAGAAAGGTACATAACAGGGACTTTGTTCCCAGATGTTGTAGAAAATATTGTACTGCCTACTAGGTATAGAAGGTAAGCACGAGTACAGCGCTCGGTTTCCTCTGGTGGTGCATCTTCAGGACACTTGGAAAAGAATTCCTTTAGCCAAGTAAGCTTCACCATTCCACCATTCAAGTCTTCCGGTACTCTCCCTAGTAGTTTTTCACAAGCTGTAATTGGTGCCCTTATAGGGCCTATCACAGGTTCTCCATCAATAGCCAATCCAAGTAACAAGGCTACATCTTCCAGGGTTATTGTTAATTCTCCAACGCTTAAGTGAAAGGTATTTGTTTCTCTCCTCCACCGCTCAACCAAAGCAGCTATGAGCGCATTGTCGAGACTCATAGCAGGAAGTAATCGTAGATAACCAAAACCGGCCTTCTCAACCAATTTAATCTGTTTAGGTGTGAGCTTCCACTGATCAAGCAGTGAAGTGTGTTCATGGCATCTAAGAACACCACGCTCCTGTGGAATTGGTATGTACAAATATCATCATATAGCCAATAATATGAATATTAAGAAATGTGACTTACCAGAAATTATAAATGGAAAAGAAAATGCACCCACTTGTCCATCCCAAACTGCCGAAGAAACATGATTATCTTGGTCATAAAGTACATAATTATCAATTGGCCCAGGATCTTCATTGAGCTCCATTTAGATAAGTAATGAGAACTGTCCAAAATTCAAGAGTCACAGGAAGACATAATTACAAATCAGCCCCAATTTGACATGCAATAGAATCTTGTTGAACTCGCTGCTATTTTGCTATCAGCAAAGATGAAGTAACACGGAACAAGAACATTCAACATCACAAACATATTATTTCATAGCCAACCTTTAGATTAAGTTTCAGGTTGATGTCTGTTTTGATGAGTGGATGTACATATTAACATTCAACATCACAAACATTTTATTCTCGATTTATTTAATTTTTAAATGTACATATTAAAATTACATGAGTTGATGTATTAAAAGACATTTTGAATTTATTATCATCAGAGTCATTAAGTCTTAAGTACTTGAGGCTTCAGGGTTGTATAATGGTATCTAATGGTTAAGCGACATGCCGAAAGACAATGTTGATTTTGTGGTTGTTTCTAAAACAGTCGGTGACACTTTTCATTCTAACCGTCCTGATTTTTCAGATTTTGGTCACATCATATTAGGATGTCGAAAACTTTTTTATTCAAATTTCATAAACTCTCGAGTGGAGGAGTTCAACAAACTACAAACAAATGCAGTGACTCATGCTTTAACTAGAGAAGCCTTATTATAAGCAAGTCCTATCATTTATATTAATATCTTTCATTGTATTACTTATATTATTTAATAATGAAATGTTATAAGCATTTTTCTTTAAAAATATTATTTAAAAAATTGTTAATAATAGACATGTATCTATTTAACGATCCTTTCGTGAAGTATTCTATATTTTTCTTAAAATTTAAAGCTGTTTTTTTTTTCTTTCTCACAAAAGTAAATTAGACCTCCATTTAATGACAATTTTGTGTAACTAAAAAAAAAAAAACAAAAGAAGACAATTTTGTGTAATCGGGGCAGATATTCCGGGTCAAATACTCCAACCCGAATCCAGTATCCGATCCACATTCTTTGTTCTTCTTCAATTAGGGTTTACGAATCACTCTGAGCAAACCCAATCGCGAAAATGGCTTCAAAATCGCTACTGAGAAATGGTGCTGCATTGTTGAATCGATTATCACTATCAAATTCAAAATCACTTATCAATTACAATAATCCTCAACCTTATCTTTTCCCATCCATATCCAAGCTCCAGAATTTTCCTCAAGACGACGCTGAATCAGTGAATAAGCTCCGTTCCTCTGAAGGGTTTCTCTACCCTTGTGGCCTCCCTTCTCTTCGTTTCTTCTTACCCGATGGTACTTTCTCTGTCCTTCATCTTTTTATTAAAAAAAATGGGTTTTTTTGTTGGGTATAAAATTTTGATTTTTAGGGTGATTGATGAAAAAAATGGGTACTTTTTATTGGGTATAAAGTTTCGTTTTTTTATGGTGCTTGATGAAAAAAAAAATAGGTGTTTTTTATGTTGGGTATAAAGTTTTGATTTTGAGGTGATGTGAGTGAAGATGATTGCATTAGTTGAAATGTTTGTTTGGTAATTATTGTGACAGTGAAGTTTTAATTTGAAAGTGAAAAAAAAAATGGAGTTTCTTTTCAGTTTAAGTTTATTTCTAATGCAATTGATCGGTTAAATGGTGGATTGACTTTAGCATTGCTGTGATTTGTGTTGTTTGGTGATAACTGTTTTAAGTTGTTGATTGATTCACTGAGCTGATTTCTAGTAATAATTTCTTAGTTGTGTCATCAAAGTTTAACGTATTTTGTTTAAATTGTGTTGTATGATAATTTCATCAAATTCAATCTGGGTGGTTGAAATGGAGAATGGCATTATTATGTGATACTAACTTACCGCTCAAGTTGAAGGGAAAATTTTATCGGATAACTGTAAGACCGGAAATGTTGTATGGAATAAGAGTGTTGAGCGGTAAAGAACCAACAAAAAAATAAAGTAAACGTAGTGGAGATGAGGCTGCTGCCTTGGATGTGTGCTAAGACTAGACGGGATAAGATTAGAAATGACAACATTAGAGATAGAGTTGGGGTAGAACCTATAGTAGAAAAGATGGTGGAAATGGAAACTAGGCTTAGTTGGTTTGGACATATAGAGAGAAAACCTGTAGATTTTGTAGTAAGGAGAGTAGATCAGATGGAGGATGGTCAGATCACTACAGACATAGGAAGACCTAGAAAAACTATAAGAGAAACTATTAAAAAAGATCCAGAGATTAATGAGTTGGATCAAAATATGATTTATGATAGAACATTATTGCGTAATTTGATCCATGTAGCTGAACCCACTTAGTGGAATAAGGCTTGGTTGTTGTTGACTTGTTGTATTAGAAGCTGAAACTTAAGTTAGATATATGACCCTTCTTTCCGCTATCTATTGAAATTTTACTTACAAGATCAAACCGCTGAATAAAAAGAGGCTTAGTTTGGTTCCATTGTAGCTTTAGTTCAATTCATTTATGAATTCAACACCAGATAGATAAGGAAAGCTGTTCTAAGATAAAATTTTGTGTATTTTGTTATGGAAATCATGGAAAATTCTGCTGTTTCTAGTTTGGGTTCCTGCTTGATTGTTGTGCCTGTATAGTCATGGAAAATATGAACATCTAATGGGAATTCAGGGATTGAAAAGGATGCCTGTCCCCAAATATATCTATATAGGGGATTCGCTTACTCTAGGCATACGTTGGTCAAAAGTTATTTGCTTATTAACTTTTTGTATAATGCATATTTTGCAAATCCAACCATTGGATATCAGTAATATCAGTGGTATGAATTTTTTTTGCTTGTTATGCACACCAATTTTCACTTTCAGTCACTGAAGTAAAGTTGTCCAATGAAGTGTTGATTTATTTTTATGTTGTATGAATATATGTTGACGAAACTTAACAATTCATGTTCATAAAAAGTTATTAAGCAGAGTAGGTTTTGTAGTTTGGCGAAACTTAATCCTACAATGCTTGATTTCTACCTATGCGGTCAAATTGCTATCTGATTTGTTATGCTTTACGTTTCTATTACATGGTGTATTTCTCATACTAATTTAAACACGACGATGTTTTCTGAAATTTTAAGCAAACTACATCCCTGTAGAATATTTTTTAGTTATTTGTTCACTGTTGTTTTGCAGGGGATTCTTCATCAGATGAACCAATGATTTTATTCCCAAAAAGGACATTTCAACCTAGCACTATCCGGCGGAAGAGGAATCATGGGTTTTTTGCTCGGTAATCTCATACTTCCACTCTGATGTCTCATTTAGTCCTATATTTTAGGGTTAAATATGTTTTTGGTCCCTATAAAATTGGGAACTTCTAAGTTTAATCCTTACTTAATTTTAATAGCATTTTTAGTCCCTACATAAAGAAAATTACATGTAATTTTAGTCCTTGTACAAACTAAATTTGTTTAATTATCCTTGAATTCTTAAATTTTTGAACGATTTTTTGGAGACATGTTTAGAACATTTTAAATGTTCATTTACTAAAAAATAGAATTTTTTAACATGAGAAGAATTAAATATGAATTTTTTTAAACGACAAAAGTTCAAGAAAAGAGTAACAAAAATCTGGACGTAGAAATCAAATTTTGAGTTAATATTTTGCAGAGGGACTTTTAGTAATGTTCTTAACAGGTCTACAAAAAATTGTTTAAAAATTCAAGAATTTAAGCATAATTAAACAAATTTGGATTAAGAAGGGACTAAAACTAAATGCAGAATGTTTTTATAGGGACTAAACAAGCTATTAAAATTAAGTAAGGACTAAATTTAAAAGGTCCCAATTTTATAGGGATCAAAAACATATTAAACCCTATATTTTATGAAACAAGAAAACATGACTGATTACGCCTTCCTCAACTTCTACTTGTGTGTCAGTGTTGGTAAATTTTAAATTCTTGTGGAGAATGTCACTATGCTTCATGATACTCAATGACTATGCAAGTTCAAATAGGCATATACAGAGGTTTTGAAGGAGATGGCTTCAATGTTGACACCTAATATGATTACATCATACCTTGGATCAGGGCATAGATGATTAACGAACTAATAACTAAACCATGAAGATGATTTGAATTCTTTTTAATAAACAAAAATTAAAGCCTATGTTTGAGCTGTACAGAGATTTTTTCTTGGAACATGACAATGACATCACATTTGAATATTGTTTCCTATGTGTCAAAAGAATGGTTGCTTTGATTTTTGCATAAATGAAATATACATTGATAATAAGGGCTTCTAGCATAATCTGGATTTTTTTTTTCTAAAAAGAAGATTGAATAATTGGCAGATTACGACCAGGAAAAGTGTCATACTTTGAGCATGCTTTTATTAGGCTCTAGGATTGCTTGCTTCATTTTTTTACCTTTTTAAATTGTCGCCGCCCCTCATCATTGAGTGAATTGTCAGGGGCCTACATTCTACAACAACAAGGCCTTATCCCACTAAGTAGGATCGGTTACATGAGAGCCTACTTTCTAGTCAATATGAAATATTCCGGCATTTCCTTTTGTGAATAAATGGGAAGTAACTGCTAAATTTTCCATATTGCTTATGTGCAGATTCACATTAGTAATAATCTAAGAAAAAACAGAACTGTGTTGTGTATATGACATGTTTTTTCTTTCGCTTGAGCAGGAAGGCAACCAGGGGTGGCAGAAGGGTAATTGCTCGAAGAGTAGCAAAGGGTCGGTTTAGGATCACAGCTTAGTTCATTGACTTCAGAGGTAACGATTCGACGTAGCCACCATAGTTCACTCCACGATAAGACTTAAGTGGAATAGGGCAAAACAGGGTTCTGAGAAAAGTCTGCTATGACCGCATTTTCATGCAAGTATTGTGTATGGATATGGATGTTATGATTCCGTTTGTTGTCTTTTTGGCGTTGCCGTCAACTGCAATAATATGTAACTCTTGCTGTTTTATGTCCAAGACTGCTTAATGATATAGGGTGTGATTGATTTACTAAGTTTGAAGTAGAGAGAGTGGAATTTCTTTGTTTAAGCCATGTCCAATGTTAGTTCTTATATATTAGTAGCTTTATTAGAATATTAGTAGCTTTATTAGAGGTAAGAACTGGTTCATAAGAGTTTCCACCATTGAAAAGATTTGTATGCCTTCTATAAGAATTGTTTTTAGAGCATCACAACAACATACACTCATCTTTTGGTACTTAAATGGGTCTTACGTGTACACATCACCTATTTATAATTTTTTAATAGTAGTATTTAATAAGTACTTAGTCCCTCCAACCCATATTTCACACAAATTTCTTAAATGTGATCAACTATCAATAACTTTATACCATTACATTTTAATATTTAAAAAGTGTGGGTCCCACTTAAGATTGGAGATCTTAAGTAAGACCCCAACAATTTTTCTCTCCAATGAGAATACCTAATAGGTAAGAAGTCTTAAATGTTTAAGAGTTCCCCGTTGTGGATGCTCTTATATAACAATTAGCTATTTTTTTTATGTAAAATATAGGGTTAAATAGGTTTTAGATCCCTATAAATATACCAACTTTTCGTTTTAGTCCCTCTAAAATTTTCCTTCAACTTTTAGTCCCTATAAAATTTTCAATTACTACTTTTGGTCTCTATTTTTAATTTTGTTTTTGTTTTTTTTAATGAAATTGTGCAAAAATGTGTAAAATAATCTATAGAAAAATCGCAAAAAAAATTAGAATTTTTTAACAAAACACAAATTAAATATGAATTTTTAACCTTAAAAAGTATAAAAATTCATGTTTTGTTAAAAAATTCTAATTTTTTTGTGAGAGATTCTTATATATAATGAATTTTTCAGCAAAGTTTTATTCAAAAATATAAATTCTACATATGAGTTTATTTAAAAGAGGGACCAAAAGTGAAGATGGAAAATTTTGTAGGGACTAAAAGTTGAAGAAATTTTTTAGAGGGACTAAAACGAAAAATTTGACATATTTATAAGGACCAAAAATATATTTAACCCTAAAATATATAACAATTATTATTTAATCATAAAATTGTGGAATGGAATGCATTATAAAGAGAAAAAAAAATATAAAGCTGCATTAATCCAAACCTCCACCGATGATTTATTAGAAAAAATTAAATTACATTCTTTATAGTGGCTAAAAGTTAGTAATGTCACATTTGTGTACTGTTCTCAAAGATGGTGGTCGGACCCTCTATTATGTCTGGGTATCGAATGACCTTAGTTCTTGTAATTGCTGTGTTTGTCCAACTGTTTCTGGGGTGACCTTTTAGTACATCTTATACTAAAGAGGTTTCACTGCCTTTATTAATATATATCATTTTTGTGTCTTAAACTTTTTTTATGGAAATCAATTTTAAGTTCTTAAAAAGTTAAAAAAATTTTTTTTTATCAAAGAACGAGTTGTCCTTGCCACATCAGCACTCTCTAATTCAGGTCAAATCAAGAATTATTAAACATCGTGAGATATATAAGGATTCTAATTTCTTATTATTTTTATGCTTAAATAGGTCTTTCGTCCCTGCAAATATATGTCATTTGAATTTTCGTCCCTGAAGTTACTAATCCTTCGAACCTGCCACTGCCAATATTAATCATTTGAAAAATGGTCCTAATTATATCTGATTAGTAACTTCAGGGACGAAAATTCAAATAGCCTATATTTGCAGGGATGAAAGACATATTTAAGCCAACCACCTCGCTCAATCATCACTTGCCACATGGGCACCACGTCGCTAATGACAGCCCACCTCAGCAAAAAAACCTAATTAGGACCAAAAGTTAA
>Ga0315913_1003466_pt1 | contig 18964 bp, 10 predicted proteins | sample MpolsnodulesMG_FD_207736 | JGI IMG/M metagenome (GOLD analysis project Ga0315913, IMG submission 207736) | Medicago polymorpha root nodule microbial communities from Los Angeles, California, United States - small nodules | ecosystem: Host-associated > Plants > Roots > Nodule | place: USA... | reverse complement strand
TCGTATTTTCATCCCGAATCAGCTCCTAATCCTCTTTCTTTTGCTCCAAGACTAAATCTTCGGATATTTGTTCCTGAAATATAATAATTTGCAATTGAAATAAAATAACTCAAAAAGGAAATAATATTTAAATAAAACTAAATCAAATCTAAATAAAATAAACTCAAATAACGTATTAAAAATATTAATTTATCGACTCATCAGTAATCATCTGAGATATTGATACATTCAAATATTATGACAATTATGTGCATCATGTATTAAAGAACACGCCTACCTCTGATTTGGTTCAAAAGCTATTCAGATCATTAAGTACAAATAAGTTATTTTGTCCAAGCTCTTCAATCAGAGTAGTCACTTCAAAGTCAAAGAGATAGAACAGATACAAGTACTTTATCATATACATCCTTACAACAATTATATCTCTTGTCGTATATATTGTTCAATAGTAGAATTCTTGAGCTTGTATAAAGAGAAGCTACTTATGTTGAGAGAAGTATAGTTTTTGTTCTTGTTGCAATCATCGTTGGTGTTCGAATAACCACATCCTTCCATATGAATATCAACAAGTGCGAGTGTTGAAAATACTGCACTTAAAAGAAAAAAGCTATGTTCTTATTTGAAATCAAATAAAAAGCTATGTTCTCATAGAGAGATACCATCCTGAAATGAATTCGTGTTAGTTAAATACAAACTCAAGCCCCACTTTGTATCGTGCCCAGTATTGGCACAATGAAAAAGTCTTAAGAGAGCCTAAACACTTTAGATGGTATGCAAAGACTTTAAACACTAGATCTTAGTGGGTGTGAGAAGATGGAATATACTTAGCTATGTCATGATCATTTTCAGTAACTCATCGTGGTTATGTAACCGAGTAAGTGATATGATCATCATGGTTCGTCAACCAGGTAAATGATAAGATTATCATGGTATTGGTAACAAGATAAGTGATGGGGGTAATGGACTTAGACAATATTGATGCTTTGTGAAATATTAGGCGGATACCTTGAGTATTGTATACTCTTAAACCCAGATACTTCAAAATGGTTGATGTACCGGTATCTAATATGTATCCTACACTAATACGTATCGGGATAGTATCTGGAGATTAAATTTTATTTTTAAAAAACAAAAAAAAAAAAAAGAATTGTATGATACTTTTCTAATATATCGGGGATATGCGGTGAAAAATCGTTATGCACGAATATATGATGTTTCTATTATTTTTGAGATATATGTAATTAACTAAGTATTTGTGTTATCTTTTTAGGATATATCATATATGTAATTGACTAATTGTCACTTTTTTTATTATCAATATTACTTATATTTATATTTCTATTGTTGTTTGTCGTTTGTTTTGTGTCTTTTTGTTAGTTTGAGAACGTTGCTATTGTTGATTGTCGTGTGAAAGTAATTTTATTGTTGTGTCTTATCGTTGTTTTATGGAGTTCTTTATGGCTTAACTTCACCTTGTATTTTTTCGTTTTAAAATGAAGTTAAATTTTTTTGATAAAGAACTATTATGTTCTACTTTAGTAAACAAGATATCTTATGGAGTTCATGTTTTTTTCACCCACCTTCAGGGTAGGTGGAATTGGTCCTTGATATGACGTAGGCTATTTTTTGCTTGGGATGAGTCTTTGGTTCACGATCTGATGTTATTTATTTCTAACATTTCATTGTCGATTTAAAGTGGTTCGTGGGAGTGGGGCTTAGAGAATGGTGGAGCTTTTATCCTTCTAGCATAGTCATACAATTGTATACTTTAGTTAAGTTTATAATTAGAAATCTACTAGCTAGAGCTTGGTATTCGCCTGAACTTTCAACCTTGTGATTTATTTCTCGAGCATGATTCAAATCATTCAAAAAAGAGTTTTCAATCACAATTATTTGGCAATCAATATTTGATCGCTTCATCCAATGCATCAAAAGTAGGCATGATGACAACACACGTATCCCCTCGGATCCACACCGATTTGACGGGTTTTCTCCGTGATGATTAGGTTTTGACTTTCTTGAATTTTAAAATATGGATACGAGATGGATAAAGGTGATATAGGTACCCATCCCAAATGTAGAAAATTAATTTATTATCCATTTTATATAAATAGATAGAAACCTAAACATATCGAGTAAACCATAAACTAATCACTCAAGTACTACACTCTCACTTCTCTTAGTTCTTTCTCTTTGTCTCACATTCTCGGTTTCTCACCCTAAAATCCTTAATTAAAAACCCTCATTTTCTCCATCACCATAGCCAGAGCCTTCATCTTCTCCATTGTTCTCTTGATTTTCGGATATCAAACGATTGGGGAGGGAAAAAGAGAGAAAAACCCTTAGAGATTATGGATCCAGGGGTTGGTTTCGCAAAGAGAAGGTTTTACGCACCCTAAACGACTACGGTACTCCATAGGAACCTTTTGTCTAATTTATCTTGTGCTAAGTTAATTGCTTATTTTGAAAATACTTGCCTAAATGTCTAAGTGATAGAATGGAGGGAGAAGAGGTATGTTTTTGTTATTTTTTATTTGATTTGGAAGGATTGAGTCCTTTGCCTACATACCCACAAGTGGAATCAAAACCAATGCAGTTCACTCTTAAAAATTATTTGGTGGGTTAGGTTGATTTTAAAGTTTTTGAAAATGGTTTTAAAAAGGGAAAAGAGGTCTCAAGGCATAGAGTAATGAAAGGAGTGAAGTTGTTTGCTTTTAATTAAAGAAAATCCAAGTCTAATATGGATATTAAAATTGCTTAAGAATTTGATTAAGAAAGTAAATGGAAAAGAAACTCTTGGGTTAAGTTCCAAGGTTTATTGAGAAAATATTTTTGAAGTTTGATATATTTGATTTTTTTGATAAAAAGGGTTTTTAAGCTAACGGTAAAAAACTAACACATTTCGACGTAACGTAAATAAATAAGAGAAGTGGAAGGAATTACCAAGGATGTTGGATCCCAAGTAGAATTTCATCCTAACATTACTAGTTGTTCATTTTTAGGGCTCTCAAATTAGTCAAGTTATTTAATCCTAGTTTGTCCATAATTCACTTTGGTCCTCACTCACAATCCAAGCATAAAGCGGTAAATAAAGTGGGATAGTGTCGGTGCATGTGTCGGTGCATGTGTTATTTACATGATTACATAGCTTCTTAGTTATATTCTAAGGTCTTCAAGTAAAAAACAAATGACAAGAAATAAAATGCATGCATTACATAAATTCCCTATTATACACACTAAAAAAAAATTAAAGACAATAAAGATAATTGACAAAATTAAATTATGCATGAAAAGATTCCAAATGAATAAGTAATTTAAAATAGAGCAAGACATTAAAAAAAACAAAGAGAAAATAAATTTTTAAGAGAAAATAGATGCAAAAGTAAAAACGGTGGTGTATTTAGCAAAACAGTAGTGAAAAAGAAAATAAAATGGGCTCAGACTGGACAAATTTGGACCGCCTGATGAATCGAAGGGTCCAAATTTAATCACAGTGAAGTATCATCACAGCCACTGGATCACAGATCCAAGAGTTAAAAAGAAAATTACACAAAATAGAGAATCAACATAGAGAATGCAGCGTTGATATGACGATTCAAACAGAAATCAACACAGTAGTACATACCAAGGGAAAACGCGCTTAAGCACATACAGGATGCATCATCGGCCGTTAGATTCAAGATCTGTCGGCCTAGATCCTGAAAGTATACATGGATACCATGGAGGTGTAGGCCTACAATTAACAGAACAAAACACAATAAAAGATGAATAATGAAAAAAATAACATAAAGACAAATCGCTTCTCTCTCTAAACATTTCCTAGAGAGAGAAGCTCTGTAAACTAGCCTCCTTCTTCTCCGTTTTGCCTTCACTTTTTTTCAGATTCCGGTTCGGTGGTCGGCGGTTGCGCTGCTGTGTCAGAATCAAAACTTGCTCCGACTTTAAAAACGAACCTGTATTTAACATTCCTTTTTTGTTCTAATCACGAATCTGAGCTCGGATTTAACAAAAAGGCACGAGAAGAGTAGATCTAGAAAATTAGAAACGAAAACCACTTTCAAAAAAACTTTCATTATTTCGAAATATGAATTCAAGCAGAGCCTAGATCCAGCCTTGTTTTCTTCAAAGTCGAATCGATTCGCTCTAGATCTACACTTGCTTGATTCATTTTTCCAAAACGTCTAACAGAGAACAACACACATATACGAGTTCCAAAGAAAAAAAACAAAAACACACCATAGTGAAAAAGAAAACAGAACGCTGAATACTTATGTTCAAGTTGGAGGTAACGATGCTTTTGGAGATAGGAAAACTTCAATGATAAGCCGCGACTGTGAAACTCTCTTCCTTGTCGTCTCTAATCCGAAAATATTGTTGTTGTTTGATTCCGTTTTGCTTTGATTTGGATTTGTTTACGTTGTTTTTTCCCTATGATTCAATGATGATGTCGGAATTGTACATATCGGAGTTGTTAATACGTGTTTGTGTTGATTTCTGGAAAAAGAAAGAAGATCTACGATGAACACATATGAACATTCATATGAGTGTTCATAATTTTTATGAATTTTTTTTTGTTTTGATCTGTTTTTCAGGAGAGAGAACAGTTTTTAGGGTTTCTGTGTGATTAAGTTGCAGCTGTCAGAGATTGGGTCTATAATGCAGAGCAATAAATGCTCCTATTTATAGCTGCTATTTTCTAGGGTTTTGAACATTGGAGCAATGGTGTTGTGACACTTGGACAAACTTGGAGAGAAAGAAAAGCTTCTGGAGAGCTTTGGATACTCTAGGGACCAATAGAAATGTGACACTTGGACAAAGACTGAACCCACAGACTTAACATTTTAACAATAACTAAAAACAATTAAAAGAAAAATATTAAATAAATGAAAAAGAAAATAAATTCGAATTTTATAATAATAATAATAAAAAGAAAAGACGAAAATAATTTTTTTAAAAAAGAAATTAAAAAAAACATTAAAACTAAAATAAGATATTTAAAAATAGAAGGAATAATAAAACTTAAAATTGTCCCTTCGAAACCAAAATGAGGTATTTTAAAATACCTCTCTGCCGAAATTTCGTCCGAGACGACGAAATTACTCGGCCTTGAAAATACGAATAAAAGACTTTTTAACTGTTTAAAATACGAGTAAATACAAAATGGAAATTTTCAATTACTTAAAATGCGATTAAAAAGTTTTAACTACTTACAATACGAACAAAATACTTTAAACAATTAAAATACGAATAAAAAATTAACTGTTTGAAATACGCATGAGAAAAAGTTTTGACCGATTAAAGTGTAAATACAGACATTAAGTGGTCAAAATTTAGGGTATGACATCCATCTTCGTCATATTCTCCATCCATCTCATTCTCTGTTTTGGCTATATGTTCATATGCAACATGCAAGCTTCTAAATGTCATCCATACTTTTAAGATTTTTTGAACTTTTAATCAATGTGAACATTCCATAATTTGAAATCAACAAATACAAGTGGTATTGGTTATTTTCCTAGCCCAAATGGATTTAATTAATAGATAAATTGTGGAAATTAAATTTTGGTTGTAAGTTCAAATTTTGGTTATGGGTTTCGGGAAAATTCTGGCTTAGGAGCAAGTTCGGGGCTGGAAAAAACTTATTTTTTATTAAAAAAATAAATTTCATTGCAGGGAGTCAGGGACGGGTGGGGGTACCCGAACCGATCAGGGACATGGATGAGATTCAATTTATCATTCTCGTCGGGGACCGGGCACAATAACAAGTAAGTATATGGGATTCTGGGGACAGGGAAGATAAAACTTGTCCCTGCACCATTATCATGCCTAATCAAAAGAACATATCTGCTTAGTTCAAAGTATCTATGCTCTTGTTCGACACATTCACTTTAACACATATCTTTGTTGGTTTGTATTAATTGGTCAAACAAACGTATCGACAAAGTCTTATACACGGGATAGATACTTGAGTCCTTTGAATATGTGGTTAGAGATTCAATTTCTGATCAATATATTAAAGAACATGTATGAGATGTCAACTTAAAAACATCTCCTTTGTATCGTTAAATTAGTCTTTGCAATTTTAATATGTATACATTAGTTTATCAAACAAAGAAACGAAATCATCACAAAGTACAAGAATTAGATATACACCATCCAGTCACTATTATAAGTAAAAATTCATTTTTTAGGTTTATTTAATAAATGATGACCGCATACATCATTTATTAAATAAACCTAAAAAATGATTTTTTGTTTATAATAGTGACCGGAAAGTGCATATATAGATAGGGACAACAGATTATATGGAAATCATCACAAAGTACAAGAATCGGATATATATACCTAGGGACAACAAATTATTGGCCCTCCCTTCAAATAACAACTTTTTGGTTAAAGGGATGGAATTAATTGACCTATCATATAATGGCATAAATGAATGCAATGAATAGGGCTAGATCCACCAATACAATACAACTAAAAATTTGTACCCAAAAACATCTCATTTTTAGACCTTTTAAAAATGAACAAGCGGTGGACTCTTACTATTTCTAATAAAAAGTTAATAAATTTTATATTAAGAAAATGGAAAATATGTATAATAGTTTATGAAAAATTACTAAAAATAATAAGATTAACCTTTAAACCAAATCCATATTAGATGTATCTTTCTTGTCATGCTAATTATTATCTTATTTCATATATTTCTCTTTTCACAATCAATAACACCGATAATTTTGACAAAAATAATAATAATTAATACTACTTTAAAAGATTATGGCAATACTAGGCCAGAATTGATAATTTAATTAAAGATTATGATCATGTAGCATCACACGGAAATGTTCCTTCCTATGTGATTTATTTTGATCTTATCACCATAGTCTAACATATATGTATTTGCCAAATGATTGAAAAGTTTGGCAATACCTAATCGCAAGTGGCAAGAAAATTTCGCTTGTTTGTTTATTTTCATTTGCGTACATGCATGATATCTTAGTATAAATATATTGAACTCTACATTAACATGCCCCATCCTCAAAATAAATTATTTATACATATATAATTAATCTTTCAAGTTTACTACTTAAAGATGCTTAGATCCATCGTTAGAAAAATACAAAAGGGACTCACACAAACTGTGCACAAAAGCTACATCAATGAAGATATTAGAGAAGGATATTTTGCTGTGGTTGCAATCAAAGATGGAGAAATCAAAAGGTTTATGATTGGATTAAAGTACTTGAGTGATCCTGCATTTTTGGGATTACTTGACCAAGCTAGGGAAGAATATGGTTTCAAACAGCAAGGAATTCTTGCAGTCCCTTGTGGGCCTCAAGAATTACAGAACATTCTAGATGGTTCTAGAGCTTAGACCAGAAGAGCATCAAATGGTGCAGGAGTAATTAGTAGATGTTTATTTATTTACTTATTTGATAATCATTGATTTATTTAGTTTAAACTTCCTACTCTAGATGAACAACTAGAACGTTTTAGTTTATTGTTTTCACATATGTTCCTTTCCAAATCTTTGGTAGTTTTTGTCTATTGAGAATTTTGGTCAATTCATAAATCTTTCAAATTCAACCAGAAACAAATGTTTAACCAGTGTGGTTGTGCAATCTAAACAAGCTAAGTAGTAATCTTATGCATGCGGAGTGAAATATAAGGAAAATGGTTTTAGACTGTAAAAACTATGATGGTAATTCGAAGGAGCTAAAATGAAAACAAGTAAATTTCACAATTTAAGTATGAAAACAACTCTTTTCATTTTCACGTTTGCTCTTCACATAATGCATAAATACCAAAATACCCTCGGTGGGCAGTTAACTGCCGCTCATTCCACAACGGCATTTGTCGAGCGATAACTACCGTGGGAGTATTTTGGTATTTTCACGTTGTATGGGAACAAAAATGGAAGTGAGAAGAGCAATTTTTTTTAAATATAGGCAAAAGGCCCATAAAGGACTTGGGGAAGTAAGCCGCGTTCAAAGTATTATTTTATTTTTTTTAGAATGACAGAAAAAATAACACTATCAACGCAGTTACAACTTTGACGAAGGAATCTGTCAAAAAGGTCATGTCTAGCCTTAAACAACGCCCAAGCTTGGCATATGGAACAATTGTCCTCTCTAAGCACATGTTGCAAAGAAATAATAATATGCTTTTTTTAAACAAAAATCTTCACCAACAAAGAAGCACATATGCATATGTGAGTGATCCGAAAGTTTAAGAAGATAAAGGAATTCTGAAGAATTTGTCAAACAAATAACCTGCTGAAAAGAGTTGATGACCAACATCAAACCATGATAAACACCGAATATTTCAACAAAAAGTGCATCTCCTTGCCCCTCATTAGAAGAGAATCAACTATCCAAGGTGGCAATTAATGTGGTGCTAGCCTGAGGAGTGAATATCAACAGAAGTTAGGTCAATACGCATGATCTCTATAAAATGAAGGATATTTTAGGTTTTCCATTACTTATCTCCAAGAGTATGGTTATTTCTAAAGCGTCAAATTCATGAAATAGCTATTGCAAACATGTTAGCTAAAGGACATTCAGACATAGTTTATAGCCAAGTTTTCAAGAATGTGGAACTGAAGAAATGTGGATGATTAACGCTTACTATTTGCCACCAAACTTCCTTTGATTTGCTTGGAAATTATAAATAACATTAAAGGAAAAGGATATTAAAGGATAATTTGACTTATTAGAAATTAAATAAACGTAAATTAAACAGGATGAAAGGAAATATTTGAATTATAAAAGATTTGAAACTAAATTGCTGGAAACGTAGAAGTACAAGAAGCAAGGGTTTGAACTTTAAATGTAATTGCTCAACTTTAAATGAAAATAAGACATTGGCTGAAACCGGAATATAAGTATCTAACCTTTACTACATAACTCTTATTTGCATATCCATATTTATTAATTTTGTTAGGTCTGCAGCAACTTAACCTAATAATTTCTCTCTAGGTTAGCAGCAATTTAACCTAACAAATTCCATCTAAAATACAGCGCACCAATTTAACCCAACAAATTCCCTCTAAAATGCAGCATTCCCTAATATTTCTCCTCACTGATGAGTTTTTCATTCCTATCATGTTGTGTCATTGTTTGTATATATTTATTGTTTCTGTAGACTTTTTTTTTTGACAAGTTGTTGTACACTTATTTAATACGTTTACAAACAGAATACCCTAATTTTCAAGCAAACTCGGCTACCCTAATTTCCATGCAAACTCGGCTATATATAGCAAACCCTAAACCGTGTTCCTTATTTATTAATTTTGTTAGGTCTGTAGCAACTTAACCTAATAATTTCCCTCTAAAATACCGCATTAGGTTAGCAGCAATTTAACCTAACAAATCCCTTACTCTTTAATCTTATTAGGTTTGCAACAAATAAACTTCGAAAATTCCCTCCAAATGATCTGCATTAATTGCTAAGTGCTAACCCTAATTATGTATTTCCTTCCAACACTTCTTCAATTTGAAATTCAAAAAATTTTGTTAGGAACCATGATCTGCATTAAATTACATCAATTGTTATACCCCTTGGAAAATACACAGCTCTTCAACCAAGCACACATCTTCAAAATAATGACTACATTGTATAATCTCTTCTATTATTAAATTCTATGATATATGCAGATATGATATGTATTTGGTTGAAAAAATATATTATTATTTTTAGTAAATATCTAAGTGTAATTATTCTTTTTAAAGTTGCACGTGTAATTTAGAAATTCTATTAATTGAAGTGACTTTCTTTTTCATGTTAGTAGAAATTTAAAACAATTATTACAAGTCAATTTTTGATGTTTAACCATAAAAGTAATAAATAAAATTGACCTGTGCAACAATATAATATTGTATTCTTTTTATCTTTTTTCTTTATAATTTTTTTAAAAAAAAAAGTGAGACGATAATGCCCCAATAATATATTTGTGATAAAATAAAATAACAGTCTTTAATTGATTAGTTTTTCAAAACTAAAATGTAAAATTTGATAGGTGAAAATTTAATGTAATATTGTATTCTTTTTATCTTTTTTCTTTATAGTTTTTAATGTAAAATTTAATGTAAAATCTCGAACATTGAAAATTTAAGTTAGTGAATATCAAAATCTCATTTTTAACTTATACCGAATGAATTTAAAATAACTTCTACTATTTTTTACTAAATTTTCAAAAAAATCTATTTTTAGAAATATAAAGAAAAATCCATTTTCTTAGAATCTAAAACAAACAGGCCCCTAATTGTCTTAGATTTCGTAGGCATCAAGCAATTTGATTCCATGAATCAGCAAAATTCAAAAATACGTTGAAAATTAAAATGAGTATTAACAGGACTCACTTCAACACACTCTTATTGTATCACTATCTTTAAATTTCAATTTTATAGGCTCAAGTTAGATCTCATAAAATTTGAGTCGGGACTAACTCAACTTTACAAAATCAGCTTGTAAGTAACAATGGCACCCATTTATAAATATATGTTCAGACCATGTCATCTAATGTTGGACTCTTAACACGTACACATATCATGCCAAAGACTAGATATCTGGAGAGTAACCCTCGTAGTCCAATAGCTGAAATCATATAATAGATGGTCCAACATATCTTCGATAGACTCAGGCTATCATCTTAAAATTTGAGTTTTTGCCCTAACTCAACTTATAAAACTGACTTGTAAGTTAATTGTCCCCATTTACGAGCACATGTTCAGACCATCTTTCCTCCAAAGTGGAACTCTTAACAAAATTCAACTCAAATATATTGTCAAAGATTTTGCCTTGGGTTTGGAATTTATGTACATATCGTAACACATCTTGAATTCAAAGACACAAATACACAAGATCCATATGCACAAAGAATGGTCTTCAAAGTTAATGATACTGGTGGCTGTTAAGACACCTTCCATTCAACACAAGCACAATGCACCACACTCTTAGATATTATTATTAATCTATATGACTATACAGTAACAGTAAGGACAGCAAATCTTGCCACCCCTCTAAAGATACATGTATGTTTCTCACCGCGTTTTGAAAAATAAGAAATTGACCTATCAATAAAAATCAATCAATAATATAGATAACATTGAATGCCATTGCCATGTGTAGGACCAAACGGTGACTACGCATTAATCAACATTTTTCGTGGGTTTTTCAGCATGTTGACAGTATAAATAGCCATGCCCATAGTGTGATTTTCCAGCCTCAAAAACTTAGAAGCTTTCAAGTTCAGTAAAACAACTAATATACTATCAACTATAATTATTAAAGATGGTTCTTTCTTTTGTTGGAAAGATACAAAAAGGAATTTCACACTTTGTACACAAAAGACATGATTTCAGTGAAGAGTTAGTGCCCGAAGATGTTAGGGAAGGGTACTTTGCTGTTGTTGCAATGAAGGATGGAGAATTTAAAAGGTTTATCATTGGTCTAGAATACTTGAGTGATCCTGAATTCTTGGGACTGCTTGATGAAGCTCAGGAAGAGTATGATTTTATACACAAAGGAGCTATTGCTGTTCCTTGTCTGCCTCAACAATTACAGAACATTCTAGATGGTCATAGATGACCGTATAGAAGATAGCACTAAAGTTGAAGATACATGAACATAACTTACGACTAATTCATAGTTATTAAACCTTGAAATTGTATATGATACGATATAAATATGATGGTTCAATACATTGTTTGTCATTATTTTCTTATAGCAATTCTTATATCAATAATACTGTTAAGTGTGAAAGGTTTTTCAAATTAATGAAAAGTGGGAGAACATGCAAGCAACCATGTTACATCTGTTTGGGTGGGTATCATGCTTAAAAGTAAATTTTCATAAAAATAGGTTGGATGGAATAAACGTTCCCTTATGCTTAGAAAAAAGCAATCATGTTGTTGAATTGTAAAATCAGTGGGATTCCAGTTATATACATGGATCTCCCATTAGTGCTAATCCCAAAAGTAAAAAAACTTGGGAAACAATGGTGAATACTGTGAGGAGTGGACTATCATCTAGGAAGAGTAGAGATCTTTTAATGTGTTGTTGTGTTGTGTTATGTTCAACAACGTGATTGCTTCTTCTAACCATGATTGAGAAATGTTTATTCCCACCAACTACTTTTGTGAAATTTTACTTTTAACCATGATTGCTTCTTCTAACCAACTGGGAGTTTAATTTTGAGGGTATTTTGTTGGGGTCAGTAGTGACGATGGGTGGTGTGGGATATCGTTTTTACAGTGGTCGTTTTCGTGAAGGAGTCTGATTTAGGTGGTGACGTGTATTTTGGTGGGTGTTGTGCTCAGGGTGTTTTTTAGGGTGTTTATTTTCAGGTGTTCCGCCTATATATTGCGTCTTTAGTCTGTATTCTCAATTTCACTGGCCTCTATTCGTCTTGAGCAGGGACTTGGTGGTTAAATAAAATTTGTTGTTTAAAAATACCATGATTGCTTCTTCTAACCATGATTGCTTCTTCTGAGAATCCATAATAATTGTGTCATCAATGAATTGTATGAGACAATTGTCTCTGAACACCAACTTATACCCTTTAAAACTTCCTAAATCTACAGTTTTAGTCGGCGTGGCCTCAAACCTCCTCCCCATTTCAAATCAACGAGAACTTATATTAATTGTTAATGTGCACAAGCATTCATGAATCCATTTTTCACAACAACAAAAAAAAACACATTTTCTTGCATCATAAATTGTAAGTAGTTCCAATGTTAACTTAAACAAGGATGGTCTTCCTTCTAGTTATGGTCTTCTAAATTCAAACTACTACACCAAGTCATAGTTTGCTATTGTTAGGCATTTTCAGAGTTTCTCCAACTTTGAATGCAATAAGAAATAAAAACCCCACCTCTAAATATAAGTCAAAGATTTTGCATTGGGTTTGAAATTTCTAGTGCATGTCACATTTTGAATCTTAACCTTATCTTAATAATATATAAACACTCATTTTTAGTCCATTTATCCAATGTGTCAACTTCTAAATCACCCTATGCCAAATCATCAAATTTGTAAAGTACATTTTATCATCTCGTATGGTAATTGGGATCATAAAACCATAACCTTCTTCAATTTTTCACAATTTAAAAATCATCCAAAATCATTTTAAAGCATATAAATTTGAATAATTTAATTTCCCAAGAAACCAAATTTTCGGGCCTATTTTGCTAAAAAAAAATTCCAATGCAAAATGAGGCCCAATTTTGCCAAACCCAATACATCATCTATCTCTTGAAAATTGAAGCTCACACTTGAAACAAAGCTAAAACAGACTAGGAAAATACATAAATGCTCCTCTACAGTTAACTGCTGCCGATTTCATATTCTTCGGCAGTTAACTGCCGTCGGTTTTGAATTCTTCGACAGTTAACTGTCGATACGCTCTGACATTACTAATTCAAGCAACCTACTCCTACTCACTATTTCATCATCACCGTTTCTTCCTTCTTCAATATATACCCCCAAATAAAAAAAAACAAAAAATAGGCATTGCCTCTTTTAATCTGTTTATTTTTATTGATTTTGCTGTCAATTTGCGCAAAAACACTTACATGCACGTATCGGCAGTTAGTTGCCGAAGTATAGGAGCATCAGCAGTTAACTGACGATGGGATTTCGGTAGTTAACTACTGATGCGGTGGGGCAAAATTGGCCAGCAAATGGCTATTTTTTTTTAATTAATTATGCAATTGATGTTTTTGATTCAGTTAATTGTTTATTCATAATTATGTGTTGTTTATTCATAGTTATGGTTGAAAACGCGGATGATGATCCGATTGAGACAAAGTCTATTTTTGTCGATAATTTCGGAGATGTCAAACCGCCTAATGTTGAAGTCAAACCAAATATTGATGGAGCTTCCATCCATGTCGAAGCTTCATTATATGTTGACTCTGGTGTCTTTCCACTTGATGCCAACGAAGTTGACACGGCTCAATTTTTTCTGAAGAAGTTAAATGGAAAGATAGGGCTGATTTGCTTGATTGGGTACGACGTTAAGCAAATAAGGTGGGATTTACAATTGTTATATGTAAATCCAATTTGATCAATTCAATGTTGCAATTTGTGTGTCAAAGGAGTTGCGATTACAAAGTGCTAGAAAAAATATTGAAGCATGAGGCAACAGGCTCAAGAAAATGTGGGTGTATGTTCATGCTTCATGGATATCTTAGTAGGGAAACAAATGGTTGGAGATTGAATATTCTTAATAGAGTTCACAACCATGAGATGAAGCCAAGTTTGGAAGGACACATACTTGCGGGTAGATTAAGGGAGGATGACAAGAAGATTGTACGTGACTTGACCAAGAATTTTGTGCTTCCAAAAAATATTTTGTTAAATTTGAAGAGAAAAAGACAAGCGTGAATGACAAATATCAAGCAAGTATACAATGAACGTCAAAAAATATTCAAGTCAAACAGAGGTGACAAGATGGTGATGCAGTATATAATCTCAAAGTTGGAGGAACACAACTATATTTATTTCTTTTATTTTTGTTACAACAACTATATTTATTTCACCATAACACAAAGTTAAAGTACTACTATTCAAAACATATTTTGGGCTCATCCAACATCCACCGTTAAGTTGTTTAACAATTTGCCAACAGTTTTGTTTATGGACTCCACCTACAATATCAACATGTACAAGATGTCAATGTTTGAGATAGTTGGTGTCACCTATGCCAATTTGATATATTTTGCTGGTTTTGGATTTTTGAGAGCTGAGAAATAGGACAATTTTGTTTGGGTTTTACAAATGATGCTTAAACTTCTTAACTCAAAGAGTAATATGCCTATGATGGTTGTGAATGACAGGGATGCGGCTTTGATGAATGTGGTAGAAATTGTTCTCCCTGAAAGTAGTGCAATACTTTGTTATTTTCTTTTCGGAAAAAATGTTAGATTCAAGTGCATCACTGGTCGTAGATATGCTTTGGGAAAAAAGGATGGGACTACACCATGATCCCCTTCAACTCTTAAAAGGATGGAACTCTTACAAGTTAGATCTCTTAAAAGGTTGTGTCTCCCAGCTCAAATATTTCTTCACTACACCATGAGCCCCTTCGACTCTGCTGATGGTTCTGCAACCAAGATGCAAGACATGGTATGTCCATGTCATCACTATTTTCTCCTTAACAACATCCAATACGGTGCTCTCGACATAGGTAAGAAACTTTGGAAAATCTTTACAAACATTTTGGAACTCCACTAATGCACTTGCATATAATTCTTCTATGGGTGATTCAACAATAACATCTCATGCTCTCATTATTTTCTTCACTGCAAAGTTAGATCTCTTAAAATTTGAGTTGGGACTAACACAACCTTATAAAATTAGCTTGTAGGTGACAATGGCACCCACTTATAAGCATATGTTCGGACTTCTCATCCGATGTTGGACTCTTAACGCACACCACACACCTCACGCCAAAGACTGGACATCTGGAGTGTGATCCTCGTTGTCCAAAAGCAGAAACCTGATAATAGATGGTCCAACATATCTTCGATAGACTCATATACCATCTTAAAATTTGAGTTTGGTCTAAGTCAACTTTACAAAATTGGATTGTAAGTTTTTGGTCAACTAGCCTAATGGGAGGGGATCACAAATTTTAAATATGGAAAAGTGGGAAGTTTGGGATTCGAAACTCAACTCCTACATAATATTGTCTTTACTCATTAGAGCTACCTACCAACCAACTTATAAGTTGATGATTGCTCCTATTTATAAGCATATGTTCATACCATCTTTCCTTCCAATTGTGAAATTCAACTCAAATATATTGTCAAAGATTTTACCTTGGGTTTGGGATTTATGTACATATCGCAACAGATCTTGAATTCAAAGACACGAATACGAGATCCATATTCACAAAGAATGATCTTCAAAATTAATGATACTTGTGGCTGTTAAGACACCTTCCATTCAACACAAGCACAATGTACCACACTCTTAGATATTATTATTAATCTATATGACTATACAGTAACAGTGAGGACAGCAAATTAAATATTGCCACCCCTCTAAAGATATATACATGTATGTTTGTTTTTCAGCGCGTATTGAAAAATAAGAAATTGACCTATCAATAATAATATAGATAACAATGAATGTCATTGCCATGTGTATGGCCAAACTGTGACTACGCGTTAATCAACATCTTTCGTGTATTTTTCAGCATGTTGACAATATAAATACTCATGCTCAGTGTGTGCTTCTCCAACCTCAAACTTTGAAACTTTCAAGTTCAGTCAAAACAACTAATATACTATCAACTATAATTATTAAAGATGGTTCTTTCTTTTGTTGGGAAGATACAAAAAGGAATTTCACACTTTGTACACAAAAGGCAAGATTTCAGTGAAGAGTTAGTGCCAGAAGATGTTAGGGAAGGGTACTTTGCTGTTGTTGCAATGAAGGATGGAGAATTTAAAAGGTTTATCATTGGTTTAGAATACTTGAGTGATCCTGAATTCTTGGGACTACTAGATCAAGCTCAGGAAGAGTATGGTTTTATACACAAAGGAGCTATTGCTGTCCCTTGTCTGCCTCAACACTTACAGCACATTCTAGATGGTCATAGATGACCATATAGAAGATAGCACTAAAGCTGAAGATACATGTTCATAACTTAAGACTAATTCATAGTTATAAACTTATAGTTAATTATTAAGCCTTGAAATTGTATATGATGGTTCAATACATTGTTTGTCATTAGTTTCTTATATCAATAATACTATTAAGTGTGAATGATTTCTTCAAATTAATGGAAAGTGTTTTAAATAGCAGTCACGGTAACAATTGTAATTCGTCGTGCTTATTAATATTGCAGAGAATTGTAGTTAAATGTGATTGATGCAGTCTCAATTGCAATTGCGTTTTGTTTTTGCAAGGTAAAACAAATTTATGTCACAGCTTAGAACGTGATCGCGAAACTTTATTTGAAGATCTGATACTCATGGCTTGGAAGTAGCATTAGTTTAAAGTAGTCTTCATGATTTTATGTATTTTGAAAGACACTCCTTTGTGTACCTTATGTCTTGTACTTACTTTCAAATTTAAGTATATGTAAGCACTTTTTTTGTTATCATGTTATAAGTACGAAGTTTCTATTGCCGTTTAACAATGACTTTTCTAATCTTCCAACTTCACGCCACCAATCTGAAACCACAAATCCACCACCCTTAACCACTACCTTGGTTTCTCCATATTTGTAATTTAACACTCTATACGACAAACTATTTTTCTTATTTCTCAATCTCTACGTCCATTTTACTAGTAAAGCAATGTTAAATGCTCTTTTTTTTTATGTCAATGTTAAATGACACAATTATGATGGGTTATCGGAAGTGGGTATTTCGAGTGGCACTTCAGTGACTTTGTGTTGGGTGACTTTGGTGACTTTAGTGTATTTTAGATGAAAGAGATTGATGATTGAATGATTAAAATAAATTATTTTGATGAGAGAGAATTATTATTTAGGAGAGAGATAGAGACAAAGGCACCAAAGTCAAAGACACACAAGTGCTACCCATCGGAAGTAGAGAACATGCAAGCAATAAAGGTCATGTTACATCTATTTTAGTGAGAACATGCAAGTAAATTTTTGCAAAAGTAGGTTGATGGAAATAAATGTTTTCCAATCATGGTTTATAAAAAACAATCATATTGTTGAATTGTAAAATCGGTGACATTTCGTTTATGTATTGGACCTTCCTATTAGTGCTAATCCCAAAAGTAAAAAAGGCTTGAGAACCAATGGTGAATAATGTCAGAAGTGGATTATCATCTAGGAATAATAGAAATTTTTTGGTGTTATGTTGAGGTTCAACGATGTGATTGTTTCTTCTAACCATGATCGGGAAACGTTTTTTTCCACCGACCTATTTTCGTGAAAATTTATTTTTAAACCCATTACCAACTCAAACAAATGTAATGTAGTCTTTATCCCTAGCACATTCTCTCACTTCTGAGAACCCATTATAATTGTGTCATCAATGAATTGTATGAGACAATTGTCTTCGAACACCAAACTTATACCCTTCAAAACATCCTAAATCAATTGTTTTAGTCATCACGATTCTCAAACATTCAGCTACAATGAAAAAAGGAAAGGTCGCAATGGATCACCTTGCCTCAATCTCCTCCCCATTTCAAATTCCTTTGCTAGACTTTCATTAACTAGAACTTTTATCGTTAATGTGTGTTGGAATTTAGAAAAGAAATTAAGCAGACTTATGAGTTCTGAAAACTGAAAAAACACACTTTTCATTCCTTCTAACAACCTTTAAATACAAGAAATTCATAATCAGAAATAAACAAAAGAAAAACTGCCTAGAAATTTGTAACAGACAAACATAAATTTGTAACCCCCCATAATTCCTATAATTAAAATCATAACAGTCATAACCATAGGAATACTACAATAAAATCTAATAATAAGTTCTGATCCATATTCTCAACACTCCTCCTTGGATCAGAAGCTATTGACACCAAGCTTCTCTCTCAAGTTCTCAAATCTTCCTTTTGAAAGAGTCTTTGTAAAGATGTCGGCCAATTGGTCTTCTGTCTTGCAATATTGTAACAAGACTTCTCCTTCCTTTTGGACTTCTCTAAGAAAGTAGAGCTTAATATTGAAGTGTTTAGTCTTCCCATGAAAGACATAATTGTTAGATATTGCAATTGCTGCTTGGTTATCTACAAACACCTTAGTTGGTTCTGCTTGAGTCATTTGCAGATCAGCTAGAATTTTTCTCAGCCACAGAGCTTGATTAACAGCTGCAGCAGCAACAATGAACTCTGCTTCTGCAGTTGACTGTGCTACAATATCTTGTTTCTTTGAAGACCAAGAAAACATTCCTGAACCAAATGTAAAACAATAACCTGACGTGCTTTTCATATCATCCAATGATCCTCCCCAATCACTGTCAGAAAATCC